>Ga0134125_10000641_pt1 | contig 46250 bp, 41 predicted proteins | sample KB31751_FD_96464 | JGI IMG/M metagenome (GOLD analysis project Ga0134125, IMG submission 96464) | Terrestrial soil microbial communities with excess Nitrogen fertilizer from Kellogg Biological Station, Michigan, USA - KB3-175-1 | ecosystem: Environmental > Terrestrial > Soil > Unclassified ...
GAGCCACTTTGGCCTTGAAGGTGGGAGAAAATTTGCGGCGTGTTTGTTTTTGCATTTTGAGATAGTTAAATTTACGATTAAATATTAACTAGCCCAGTGGTCTGAATTTTAGGGAGTGTTATATCTCGATACCTCGCAATCTTTCCTGAATAAAAGGGCGTAAACTTGTCGCTAATGCATTTTTCCCTTTTTTATACCAGTTATCAGAAACGATCACATCTGCCTCAGTCAAATAAGTCAAATAGGTTTTATAATCCTTAACATGGCTTTGGAGCATGGATGCTTGCAGGTCTGCGATAAAACCATTGGAGCCACATTTAATTAATTTTGAGTGAGTTAGGATGCACTTTTACCTTTGTTGTTATGTGAGAGGATTGTCGATGGTTTCAGGTCCAAGCCAGCCGGAAGCTGACGGACGTCAAGTATATCGACATTTAAATAATTGATTATCACTAACTACGAACTACCGAGTTTTTCTCGGGAGTTCAAATCAACTAACTTTCAACCTATTACAATGAGTAGCGGAAAAGGCGAAGTCGTCATCTATGAGATCGACGGAAAGCCTCATCTGGAAATAAAATTATCAGAAAATACCCTCTGGTTATCGCAGCGGCTCATGGCCGATCTTTTCGAAAAAGACGCCGATACTATCGGCCTGCACATTAAAAACATTTACGTCGAGGAAGAGCTTGATGAAAAATCTACGAGCTCTCTTTTTTCGGTGGCCCAGCAAGAAGGCCGGCGCACGGTGAACCGCAGCTTAACCTTCTACAACCTCGACGTGATCCTGTCGGTCGGTTACCGGGTCAGTTCGAAACGCGGCACGGCCTTTCGTAAGTGGGCCAATACCGTGCTCAACGACTACCTGGTCAAAGGCTATGCGCACAATGAAAAGTTGCTCCACGAAAAGCAGGCGCAGCTCGACTCCCTGAAACAGGCGGTTGCACTCATCACCAACGTCACCGGTTCGCAGGCGCTTTCCAGCGACGAGGCGTTGACGTGCGAAGCTAATTATTTTGGTTGACATGCTTTGTCTGCATCCGAAAGCTGCTTCTTGTACTGCAAGATGGCAGCTAACGCCGCAAGAACCGCCGCAGCCAATCCTATTATTAAAATTATATTTTGCAATTTCATTCGTTCTTATTAGAAAAGTTACAACCGGGCTACAAAACCTCAAGCCTTGTATGCGTCAAACGTTCCGTAGTCTCACCGTGTGGTCGCTAATTCTTTCGAAAAGGTACTCATAGTTGCCATCTGACTTTGTAGCTCGCAGCATAACTTGGGTTGACAAGGGAATTCCTCCTTTTCGATTTGGGAACAGGCTCCTCCTTTCTATAAATATTGCGATTTCTTCAAACGTAGCCTCGCGATTTGGTTTATCCAGCAATGCTAGGGCGATTGCTTCATGTAGAGTTACTAAGTTTTTCTTTGGCATAAGGCTAAATTAATGGAGTTATTCGTTATTGCGATGGCGGCAGTAATGCATTCTCATCAAATGGCGTTGGCCAATTCATCAGCGGAGCGCAAATTTGCGGCGTCTCTTAATGCGGGGTTTGGCTCGGGGATCTTTTCAACATAGTGAATTTCATAAGGGGGCGAAAAAGTGTTGAGCGCCGCGTTCGTGCCGTGATTGCCACGATCAAAACTCCTGCAAGCACAAATGAGGATATCACACCCTTCGTCCGTCAGTTCTTGCAGGCGATCTCAGATCATAAGAATCGCCAGCGCTCGTAACACCCACTACCAAGCCATTTCCATTATAGACCTCCATAAAATCCTTTCCGTGATCCACAAAGGACCTGGGGACAATTGAATAGCCTCTTACAGGTAGTATCTCTCGCAATAGCCAAATTGTCGTTGTTTTCCCGCTATTGCCAATTCCTCTTAAAGCTATAATCTTTTCCATTAACAAAAATGGTTATATAATGTACGTTTAGCTTATCAACTAAGCGTCAAGTGGCTTTTCTCCAATTTATTAATTATTATTAAATAATACCGACGTGAAGACACCCATTTTTACACCTTACATTTTCGACGACCAGCCTTGTTCACGATATTGTCTTCAAGTCCGTTCTATTAAACGCATGCTTCCTGCCAATCTTCTTTGATTTCACCTTACTTGCCAATGCCCATCGTCTCAATGTGAGCGGTGTCACATTCAACAGCAAGGCCGCCTCCTTTAACGTTAGCCACTCTTTTGCCTGAATCGCCTTCACCTCAACTTCAGAAACAAACGCCTTCGGCTTCCTTTTAACCTCCGTTTCAGCATCCACCTGTCTAATTGCCTTCTCCCTTTGCTTAATCTTGTAAAATCGTTTTGCGCAAGCGTCAGAACACGTCTATGTAGTAGTCTTCCTTGCGACGAATTCCTGCTTGCAAAACGCGCAAACCTTGACAATTCTCAAATTACTGCTCATATTGGGTGTTTGCTTGGGTTATCTCGCCCCGGAAACCGTATCGTACCGTATATTAACGTATCATACTGTATCATAGCGTATCAATTTCCGATGGTCGTAACCTGAAGATCCTGTGAAAATCGATGTAGTGCCCAGATTAGTCCCAACTTTTTGGCGACTAAAGGCAGAAAAAGGCAAGTAAAGGCAAAAGAAAACCCCTGATAATCAGAGGCAACAAAATCTAACGTGCATGAATCGTGCATTCCATGCAATGCGCCTACTTCCCAATACAAAACTTACTAAATATATAATCCAGCCGGTCCTCGGTCGTGATCTCCCCCGTTATCTCCCCCAAATAGTGCAAACACACCCGGATATCCAAGGCCAGCAAGTCCCCCGGCAGCAGGTCATCCAAACCCTTCCGTATCAAACCCAACGCCTCGTCCACTTTTTGCAGCGCCTGGTAGTGCCGCGCATTCGTCACGATCGTCCCTTCGCCCGTCGTCTCGCCTTGCAGTACCAGGTCGACCAACTTTTGCCGCAGGACATCCACACCCTTCCCCAGCCGCGCCGAGATCAACACCTCTTCCGGGTACCGAACCGCGAAACCATTCGAACCCGCAACATCCACCTTATTCCCCACCAGCAAAAACGGCTTGCCGCGCTTTGCCAGATCCGCCCGCACGACAGCCAGACCCTCGCCGGCCGACGCGGGTTCCGGCGAAGCCCCATCCACCCCAGCCGAACCATCTGCCCGAGCCTCCCTTACCACCCCATCCACCCCCACCGGAGCCCTCGCCGCCGCATCGAATTCCCCGCCGGCCGCGGCAAGGGAATGCATCGCTTCGCGCACATCGAACAGGTACACGACGATATCCGCCTGCTCCATTTTCTCCAGACTCCTCCCGACCCCGATCTGCTCGATCACATCCGAGGTATGCCGGCGAATCCCCGCCGTGTCGATCAACCGGAATAGGATCCCGTTAATATTCAACACCTCCTCGATCGTATCCCTCGTCGTACCGGCAATCTCGGAGACGATCGCGCGCTCTTCGTTCAGCAACGCGTTGAGCAACGTCGACTTTCCGGCATTCGGTCTTCCGACGATCGCCACCGAGACGCCATTCTTGATGACATTACCCAGCCGGAACGATTGCAACAACGCGGCGGCCGTTTCCGTCGCCTCCCCGATCAGGTGGTATAGTTGCGTCCGGTCCGCGAATTCCACATCTTCCTGCGAAAAATCGAGCTCGAGCTCGATCAGCGCGGAGAAACTGATCAACCGCTCCCGCAATTCCTTTAGCGCTTTCGAAAATCCGCCGCGGATCGCATGCAGTGCCGTTCGCGCCGCGGCATCGCTCTGACTCGCGATCAGGTCCGCGACCGCCTCCGCCTGGGCGAGGTCCAATTTTCCATTCAGGAATGCCCGCTGCGTGAACTCGCCCGCTTTGGCCAGCCGCGCCCCGTGACGAAGCAATGCGGCGACTATTTTTTGTTGCACAATGGGGCTCCCATGACAGGAAAGCTCGACCACGTCTTCACCGGTGTAGCTGCGTGGCGCACGATACAGCGAAACAACGGCTTCGTCGAGCTGTTCGTCGCCATCCCTCAATAAACCGACATGTAAAGTATGGGAAGGTTGTGTGGACAGGTCCTTGCCGGCAAAAAGGCCGTTTACAATGGGAAAGGCGCGGGCCCCGCTGATCCGGATCACCCCGATCGCGCCAACGCCTGGCGGAGTCGCCAAGGCAACGATCGTATCCCCCCATCCAGCTAGTTTCCCAATCATGGTACAAATATACCCCCAAACCAAGGCATATTCGCCAGGGAGGCGCTGCGCGTGACAATTGTTTACCCGCCGCGTCCCCCGCAACCGCCCCGCCGCACAACCCCCCTCACCTCACCAAAATCACCGTCCCGCGCCGCTCGACCGTCTTGCCAAGAAAATCCTCTCCTCCCGCGACCCAAACATAGGTACCAGGCGGCTGCGCCTGCCCCCCAAGCATTCCATTCCACCCTTCCCCCTGGTTCGTCGTCTCAAACACCTGCTGACCCCAGCGATTAAACACTCTAAAAGACGTCACCTCCTTCATCCCTATCGCGTGCACATACAACACATCATTGTGCCCGTCCCCGTTCGGCGTAAACGCATTCGGAACGACCAGATCCGCCTTCGTCACCGCTATGATCTTGATGCTGTCGGTCCCCGTACAACCCGTGGGTGTCGTCGCCGTCACCGCGTACGTAATATCGCCCGTGATGGTCGCCACCGGATCCCGGATCGAAGGATTGTCCAGCCCGAACGCCGGCGACCATTGATAGGTCGAGAAGCCCACGTTGTTGACATCCACGGCATCGAGCGGCAGCGTCTGTCCCAGGTAGATTGCCGTATCGTTCCCCGCGAAAACCTCCGGCGGCGGCGACACGATCACCAGCACGAGCGCCGGCTGCACGGAACTGCACCCGTTGGGGCCGGTCACGTTCAGGCTGTACGTGATGCTTTTGGCCGGCATCTGCACCGTCGGATTGGCCACCGTCGTGCTGCTGAGATAAGTAGCCGGCGACCACGCATACGTCACCCCGCCGCTCCCCTGCAATTGGACCGACTGGCCGGGGCAGAGCTGGGCCGTAGGGGGCGTAGCAGCAGGTGTGGGCGCGGGGAGGATATTCACCGTCACGGGCGGACCGGTCATGCTGCATACCCCCAGGGTCGCCGTCAACGTATAGGTCGTCGTCGCATTGGGCGAAGCCACCGGATTGGCGACATTGGGATTGCTCAACCCGGCCGCGGGGGTCCATGAGAACGCTGAGGCATTGGAAGTCGCGATAAGCGGCACCCCCTGCCCTTCGCAAACCGTTCCGCCGCCCGAGACACTCAGGTTTTCGTTTGGTGTGAGGGGGATATTTACGATTTGACCCGCCTGACAGCCGTTGGCGTCTACGACGGAAATAAATGCGTTTCCCGATGGCAAGCCGCCAAACAAGTTGCCGGATTGCGGCGTTCCCCCGTTGATGGTGTAGGTATAGGGCGACGTCCCGCCCTGGGGGAGGATCTGCAATGCGCCATCGTTATTGAGACAGGAGGCCGCAACGGCAGTATATGCCAGGCCGGACGGACCTGCCAGATTCCCGAGCGCAACCCCCACATTCGTGTTCTGCGGCACCGGGACGGTTGCGTCCTGGACCTGGATAGTATAGAGACCGCCGGCAAGATTATTAAATGTGGCGCTGCCCTGCCAGGTCGCCCCACCATCGTCCGAATATTGATAGGGCAGCGTTCCCCCCGTCACCGTCACCGAGATCGACCCGTTCGCCTGGCCGCAGGTACCCGCCGTCGTACTGGTAGAAACCACCGTCAGCAACTGCGCCTCCCCCTTCATACTCGGATATAAAACAAGAAAAACGACAAGCCCTGCAGCTCGTGGACCAACCCACCATAGGACGGAATAACGCTTATTTAGCTTCATGAAAGGGTCTTCTCCCAATAAAAATAGTAAATCCCCGCCAAAGCGGGGACTAACCATGCGGCCAATTTCGTGCCGAACCCATGCGCAATCTTACTATTCGGCGATCTTAAAAATGATCGGCTGCCGCCGATACGCCTTGACCGACCGCCCGTTCTGGATCGCGGGTATCCATTTCCCGCTTTTCCTGATCACGCGAACCGCCTCTTCCCTTAGTCCGCCCTGCTCGGGGCCGCTGATCGCCTGAACGTCGCTGACGGACCCGTCCACATCGACAACGAATTGTACCATCACCTCTCCCTGAATCCCATTGTTGACGGCATCGTCCGGCACCCGCAAATTCCTGTTCAGAAACCGCGCCCATTGTTGCAAGCCCCCCGGGAAACTGGCATCAATTTCAACCTTTCTAAATATCCCATCGTCGTCGCTCAGCTTCGGCTTTTCCACAACACCCGCAGCCCCCCCGTCCGGTTGCGGCGGTCCCGCGATCCCCGGGTCGTCAACCCCGGTCTGGTTCGCCAGGCCGATCCGCTTCGTGTCCGCTTCATCATTCTCCGGCGGCCGCTCGTTGGGTTTCACCAGGTTGTCCGGCAGGATCCTTGGCGTGGTGATGCGGACCATCGCCACCTGCACGTGCACCACTGGCGGCGGGATCACGATCTGTTTCGTTTCCGGCTCCTTGACCTGCTGCAATTCCACCTCCGCCCCGACTTGCAGCGGCTTCACGTGGCGACCGTTCCCGAACCCCGCCACCCGGCTGCAGAGGAACAGCAAGCCGACGACCGAACTTGTAACGACAAGCGATTTCAGGACCCGCTTGTTGTACGTTTTTCTCAGCTCATAAGCACCATACTCCTTGTTCCTTCCTTCGAAAAGGATGTCGAGAATATGGGCGTCTTTGATTTGATTTGCTTCCATATAATGGTTTATGAATGAGACGCCCGATGTTCCCGTTTCCATAACGATCATGCCTATACGAAAAAAAGATCCCCCCGATATTCGGAGGGATCTCACAATTTATTTCTCACCACTCAGGTCACGTTTACCGCTCGCAACATCCGTTGCGAAAGCGCGTGCGGGTCAGTTACTGAGACTCGAGTTTGAATACGATCGGCTGTTTCTTGTACGATTTCACCTGACGGCCATTCTGCACGGCGGGCGTCCACTTACCGCTCTTCTTGATAACACGCACCGCTTCCTCACGCAGGCCACCCTGGTCCGGACCGGAGATCGCCTGCACATCGCTCACATTTCCTTCCTTGTCCACGATGAACTGCACGACCACCGTACCCTGGATCTCATTGTTCACCGCATCGTCGGGGTACCGCAGGTTCTTGTTCAGATAACGCAGCCACGCCTGCGCGCCACCGGGGAACTCGGACTCGATTTCCACCTTTGTAAAGGTCTTGTCATAATCCTCGTCATCCTTTTTGGGCGCCACGACCACTCCTTTGCCGGCATCGCTGACCGGGGGAGCGGTGAGGCCATCGTCCTTGATGCCTTCCTGGTTGACCGTACCGATCTTGGTATCGTCCAGCTTTTCCTGTTCCGGGGGCTTTTCCTCGGGTTTCACTTCCTTATCGGGAACGATCTTAGGCGGTGTGAACTTGGCCATCTCGACCTTCGGCGGCTGGATCTTGGGCGGCGGCGGAGGCGGCGGCTCATTTTTCTGTTCCTTGACGTCTTCTAGCTGCACATCCTCTACGATCATCGCCTTCTTGGTGCTCTTGCCGCCGTTCAGATTGGCCAGGAAGAACCCGCCAAACAGCAGCACGAGGATGACTGCCATGCCGACAATCGCCCGCACCAGGCGCTTATTATAGGTTTTGCGCAAGTCATAAGCGCCGTATTCCTTATTCCTCCCCTCAAAAATGATGTCGAGGATATCGGCGTTTAGTATTTTATTGACTTCCATTGTTATGGGTTTGCTTGTTTTGTATAGACCTGCCGCATCCCGGCGTCGGCCTACCTTATAAGATTCATGCGAACGCGGTTTCCATACATCTCGCGATAAATGTCTCCGGCGGGCTATTTAACCCCGTTCGCGGCCTCCGTTTTCTGGATAAATCCATACTCGGTCGGGCTGATGTCCACCAGGGCGTACCGCTTGACCTCATCGATCTTCATTTCGTCCAGGGCGTCTACCGTATTTTTATACGTAGCATCCTTGTCCGGCTTGATGATCACCATGAAATCGCTCGGATCGGTCCTCCGCTTCTTGTCCAGGATAGCGTCCCGGATAGTCTTCCAGTTCGCAGTCTGGAGCTTGGAAGGATCCAGTCCCTCGTAATAGTACACCTGGTTGTTCTTTCCCGGCATGATCGTAAAAGCGGCAGACTCCTTCAGTTTGTTCTGCTCATCCGGCTTATCCGTATCCTTCGGGAGATTCAGCTTCATCGCCGACGGCTGACTCATGGTCGTCGTGAAGATGAAGAACGTGATCAGCAGGAATCCCAGGTCCACCATCGGGGTCAGATCCACCCGCGTAGACAGCTTTTTACCTTTTTTGACGCCGGGGCCCTTTTTATGGCCGCCACCGCCTGAGGTATCCATTTCTGCCATAAACTATTTTTTTTAAGTTACTCGTTTTTTGTTTCAATCAGCAACACAAGCTGTTGATTTTCAGTCGATCGGAGCGAACCAGCGGCTACACCGGCAACCACCCCCGCGCGGCAGCAAAGGGCTGCACCACGAACCGGCGGCGCTATTCAACCGACTTGTTGCCCGAAGCCTTCAGGGCCTTCTCCAGTTCCGAACCGGCAGGAGCGGCAATCGGGCTGGTGATCAACTGGAACTTCAGCTGGTCGTTCTTCTTCAGCGCCCAGATGACTCCGCTGAACGACGGGTACGTCGCCTTATCGTCGCCCTTGACCAGGATATTCATCTTTTCCCCCTGGAATGCGGCCACGGCAGCATTGATCCAATCACGGAGCTCGTTATTGGTACTGTCCTGGGTCGGAATCCCCGGCAGGACAACTCCCTTGAGATCTTCAGGGCTTTTGTCCAGGAATGACTTCAGCTGGCTGAAAGGAACCCCGATAAAGCTGCTGGGGTTGTTGGAGAACATCTTCATCTCGGCGGCGGTCAGGTTCAACCCCTTCGTCGTATTGATGGTATTGATGATCTCCTTCTTTTCATCGACATTCTTGTCGCTGACGGTCAGGTAGACCTTTCCCTTGTCGTCCATAATGATCATCACAACATTCGACTCGGGGGCGATCCTGTTGTACACCGAGCTCGGGGTCGTCACGCTCAACGCCTCGGGTGGCTTGAACTTCGTGGCTAAGATGAAGAAGGACAACAACAGGAAGGCGACATCGCACATCGCCGTCATGTCGATCGTCGTGCTCTTGCGCGGTATTTTCGCTCTTGGCATTGTAAACTTTTTTGTTGTTGGACCTATTTTCTATTACCAGAATAAGATCCGGAAATTCGCAAATTCCACAATAGGGGTCACCGATTTAACATTATTCATACCCCATCGGGCGCCCGGTAACCGGGGCCTTCCATCCTGTGCTTACTTGTACAGGGAAGCGAAACTTTGGGTCAGGGTAAATCCGCTTTCGTCGATCCCATAGGTAATACCGTCGATCTTGGTAGTGAAGATATTGTACATGATGATCGAAACGGCGGAAGTACCGATACCAAGGGCCGTGTTATACAGGGCCTCGGAGATACCGACAGACAGACGCTGGGCGGCTTCACCACCACCAGCTTCACCAAGGGCGGCGAAGGCGGTGATCATCCCGATAACCGTTCCGAGCAGACCCATCAGGGTGGCGATGGAAGCAATCGTGGACAGGAACACCAGGTTCTTTTCCAGCATCGGCAATTCGAGCGCCGTAGCTTCCTCGACTTCCTTCTGGATCGCGAGCACCTTCTGTTCCGTCTCGAGTTCGGAGGAGATCATTTCCTTGTATTTGCGAAGTCCGGCTTTCATGACGTTGCCGACGGAGCCTTTTTGCCTGTCGCACTCCTGGATGGCGGCGTCTACATTCTTGTTAGCCAGGTGATACTGCACTTTGCGGATAAATTCGGCGATATTGCCGCTGCCCGTCGCCTTGGAGATCGTCAGGAACCGTTCGATCACGAAGGTGATAACCGTCAGCAGGGCTGCGATCAGGATCGGCACGATGATACCACCGTTGTACATACGGGACATACCGGACTTTGCACCCTCATGGCTGGGCCAGAACCCGCCGCTAAGATCAGGTTTTGTGAAATTGTCGGGGTTCCCGATGATGAATCTCCAGATGCAATATCCGGCGATAAGACAAACAACTGGTGCGATCCAGGAAATCGAGTTACCCTTTCGTTTTGGTTGTACGGATGTAGAGCTTTTAGCTGCCGGCGCTGCAGTCGGTTTTGTTGTTCCAGCCATGATCGTTGTTTTTAGTGTTTTTTAAAAAAAATTGAGGTATGTAATAGAAAATGATTGCACAATTTGCAAAAAGGCTTTTCAATCGGAGAAATTGGATGGGATTTTCATTCGGGCCGTGCAATATAAGCAATTTTTATAACCTTCAAAATCAAAAAATAAAATTGCCTGATCTCGTCAATCCCCCGCCGATAAAGGCTATGCGGGCTAAAAGATATTACTGTTTTAATGTTGGGCGGCGTTGAAATCCCGTACATGTTTGAACAAGTTGGAACAACCCGCGAGGGCCTCCTCAAGAACCCGCGGCAACCCTCCGCCTCATCACTCGTACCTCAGCGCCTCGATCGGGTTCAGCCTTCCCGCCTTGTACGCCGGATACGCTCCCGCCAGCAATCCCACCACAGTGCAGATCCCGATACCCAGCACGAGCCAGATCCAGGGAAACACGAAACCCGTCGACAATACGATCGAGAAAACATTCCCGATGATCACCCCCAGCACCACCCCGAAACCCGCCCCGATGAGGCTGATCAGCACGGCCTCGAACAGGAACTGCTGCCGCACGCTCCGCTGCCGCCCGCCGATCGCCTTGACCAGGCCGATCTCCTTCGTCCGCTCCGACACCGAAACCAGCATGATATTCATCAGCCCGATCGCCGCCCCGCCGAGCGTGATTCCCCCGATGACGATCGCGGCGATGGTAATGAAACTCAGGTTTTTGAGCAGGAGGTTGACGAACGTATCGCTTTTGTCGATCAGGAAATTATCCGCTTCCGTGACCTCCAGCCGCCGAACCGGCCGGAATATCCCCTCGGCCTGGTCGATGGCGCCGTCGATCAGTTTCACATCCTTCACCTTGACCTGTATGTTAAAAGATGCATTGGAGCCCGGATTGAATAAGCGCCGGACGGTATTATAGGAAGTGAGGATGATATTGTCGTAGTTCATTCCGAGCGTGCTCCCCTTCGGAGCAAAGACGCCCACGACGCGGAAAGGAAGGTTGTTGACCTGGATGATCTTCTCGACAGGGCGCTCGGGGTTGTCCCCGAAAAACTTCCTGGCAATGTCGCTGCCGATCAGGCAGACATTGCGTCCCGAACTGATATCCAGCGGGTTCAGGTTCCGGCCCGCCGCCACCGTAAACCCATTCAGGTCCGCATAGTTCCCGTCGCTGCCCTGGACCCGGATATTGGGGTTGGTTTTGTGGTTGCCCAGAGAGACGACGGCATCCGACACGCCCATCAGCCCCAGCGAGATGGCGGCGGGGTAATTATACCGCGCCAAAAAGGTCTCGGCCTGCAGCTTGGTGATCGGCTCGTTGGTGTTGGAACGCTTTTCCTTCAGGGCGCCCCGCTTGCTGGACTTGACGCCGTCCCCGTGGAAATTGAACCAGTTCTTGTAATGGATAGTGAAGCCGTTGGCCCCCATGGCGGAGAAGCTTTCGGTAAACTTCTGTTTCATGGCCTCGATGGCCGTATTGATACCGACCAACGCCATGATCCCAAACGCGATGATAGCCACCGTTATCCCCGTCCGCAGCTTATTGCCGCGGATCGTCCGGTAGGCTAGCGATAAAGTGTCGGTCAATCTCATGGTGGGAAAGGCAATATAAAGAATTTTCCGCTTTTACCCGCCGTCCCGGACCTACCACGTGTAAATTAGCCGGGATAGTTGCCCCAGCAGCGACTGCGGGAAGATCCCGAGGACGAGCACCAGCACGGCCAGCAGGACCAGCATGCCCTTGAATCCGGCGCTTGGGGCGACCTCCGTCGTTCCGTCCCCTTCCTTGAAATACATGGCCTGGATCACCCGGAAATAGTAATAGGCGCTCACGGCCGCGCACAGGACCGCAAAGATGACCAGCCACATGAATTTCCCGGTCGAGACGACCGAGGCCAGCATATAATATTTGGCGAAGAAGCCGCCGGTCAGCGGGATGCCCGCCAGCGACAACAGGAAGATCGTACAGGTCGCGGCCAGGACGGGCTGCTGCCGGGCCAGGCCGTTGAAGCCTTCGAACGTATAATCCTTCATCCGGATCAGCACGGCGAATACCCCGATCGTGGCGATGCTGTACGCCGCCGCATAGAGGATGATGCCTTCTTTCGCCACCCCGGACAGAGAAAGCACCGCCAGCAGCATGAACCCGGCCTGCGCGATGGACGAATAGGCCAGCATCCGTTTCACGCTTTGCTGGAAGACCGCCGTGATATTGCCGATAAAGAGCGTCGCCGCCGCGATGATCGCCACGAAGATCTGCCATTGCCCGGGGTTGGAGCCAAAGGCCTCGTCAAAGAGGCGGAGGAACCCGACGAAGATCGACACCTTGACGATGGTCGCCATGAAGGAGGTGAAGACGGTCGGCGCCCCGTCATAGACGTCCGGGGTCCAGAAATGGAAAGGCGCTGCCGAGACCTTGAACGCGATCGAAACGAGCAGGAGAAGAATGCCGGCCAGCAGCAGCGGCTCGACCGCCGGCTGAGCGGACCAGATATCGTCTATGTTGAAGGAGCCGGTGGGGCTCGCGCCATACAGGAAGGCGATGCCCAGCAACATGAGCCCGGTGGAGAAGGAACCCATCAGGAAATACTTCAGCGCTGCCTCGTTGCTTTTCAGATTTCGTTTGTCGCTGCCCGTTAAAATGTACAGCGGTATCGACACGATCTCGATGCCCAGGAACAGCATCAGCAGGGAGTTGAAGGTGGTCACCAGGGTGATTCCGCAGAGGGTAAAAAAGACCAGCGCATAATACTCGGCGAGGTTGTGTCCCACTTTCTCCATGTCGCGGCCCGACAGCAGGACGAGCAGCAGGGTGCTCGCGATGGCGATGCTATTGCCCAGTAACCCGAAAGTATCGAAGAACAACATCTTGTGCACATCCATCACCAGCAGGTGATAGCCCGTCATATCCAGGTAGTTCCCCGCCAGCAGCAACAGCAACCCAACGATCGCCACATTCCGGATACCCGCCTTCCGCTGCGTGAAGATCCCGCTGAACATCATGACAATTCCCCAAATCGCCGATATCAATATTGCATTCATATTACAACTTGTAATTCATCTTCGCGAGAATAAAATCCGCCGTCGCCTTCGTCAGCTCCAGCACGGGCTTCGGGTACACTCCGATAAACACGATGAGCAGCACGATCACGACCAGCGCCAGCTTCTCGTTGAACCGGATATCAGACACCTTCGCCGTCAGGGCGCTGAGCTCCCCGAAGAACACCCGCTTGATCATATTCAGCGTATACACTGCCGCCAGGATCACCGTCACCGCCGCCACGACCGTGAAGACGACATTGTATTTTGTCGCGGTCGAGGTAAAGACGCCTGTGAACATCAGGAACTCGCCGACGAACGCATTGGTCAGCGGCAGCGCGATATTCGCAAGCGCCACGACGACCAGCAGGATCGCCAGACCCGGAGCCTTCTGCGCCAGGCCGCCGAGCTGCGAGATCTTCCGCGTCCCGGTCTTCCGCTCGATCAGCTCCACGACTATCCACATTCCGAGGATATTGATACCGTGATTGAACATCTGTACCATGACACCCTGCATCCCGATCGAGGTGGTCGCAAAGACCGCCAGGCACATCAGTCCCATGTGCGCGATGGAGGAATAGGCCACCAGCCGCTTCAGATCGTCCTGGCGGATCGCGATCAGCGAAGCATAGACCATCCCGATGATACAGGCCACCGACACCGTGTCGCCCCAGGCCCAGGTGGCTTCCGGCACGATCGGCGCCAGCCAGCGCAGCAAGCCGAACAGGCCCATCTTCACCATCAGGGCGCTCAACACCATAGTCGTAGCGGTGGGCGCCTGTTCATAGGTGTCCGGCTGCCAGGTATGCAGGGGCCAGATCGGCATCTTGATCGCGAAGGCCAGGAACAGCACCCAGAACAGCCACATCTGGTCCTTGCTGTTGATCCTGGTATGCATCGCATAGAACGACTCCATCGAAAAAGAATGATCGGGGGTATGCCAGTAGATCCAGATCAGCCCGACCAGCATCAGCAGGCTGCCGACGAAAGTATATACGAAGAATTTGAACGTGACCTGGATCCTCCGCTCGCCACCCCACTGGCTGCAGAGAAAATATACCGGTATCAGGGCCAGCTCCCAGAAGAAATAGAAGAGCAGCGCATCGGTCGCCACAAAAACGCCCATCAAACCCGCCTGCGACAACAGCATCAGCGCATAGAAATTCCAGGCCCTTCGATATTCGGTGCGCCAGGTGGAGATAAAGATCAGCGGGAAGGCCACCGCCACCAGCAGCGACAGGATCGTCGACAGCCCGTCCAGCCCAACCGAAAACCGGCTCCCGAGATCCGGCAGCCACGCACTGCTGTGATGCAGCAACGTGCTGCCCTTTTGCAGCGTCAGCCCCCACAGCGAAACCGCCAGCGTGACCAGCGAGGCCAGCAAAGCCCAGCCCCGGGCCGCCCGCTCGCTTCTGAAAAGGAAGCCGACCAACCCGCAAACCAGTGGCACGACGATCAATAGAACTGGAATCATATCAATAAATTAAATTCAAGTCGAAATCTTTTAATGCCCTACCGCCGGGCCCGTCATCTTGCCGAACGTCGAAGGCGCCAGCGCCGCCGACGACCCATGGCCGCCGAACAACTCGATCAGGAACAATATCACTATCCCCAACACCATCATCAGGACATACCCCCCGACCTGGCCGCTCTGCAAGAGGCGAAGCTGCCGGCTCCCGTACTGCACCAGGCCGCCAACCCCGTTGACGATCCCGTCGATCACATGCTTGTCGATGAATTTCAGGAATTGAGCGAACAGGTCCAGCGGACGCACCACCAGCGCATTATACAATTCGTCCACATACCACTTGTTCGCCAGCACCCTGCCAAAACCCGACGGCTCGCCCAGGTCGGGCCGCCGCGAAAACCTGCCCACAGCGACAAAGGTCCCGATCAACGCCAGGGCCACCGATATGCCCATCAGCACCCATTCCATGCTTCCGCTCACCCCCGTGGCCGCCGCGGGGGCGTTTTCTCCGAACACCGGCGCCAGGAACCGGCCCAGCAAATGGGCGTTGGGCGCGATCGCCTCGGGGATGCCGACGAAACCGCCGACGACCGACAGGATCGCCAGCACGATCAGCGGGATCGTCATGGCCGCCGGGCTCTCATGCAGGTGGTGCGCCTGCTCGTCCGTACCGCGGAACCCGCCCATAAAGGTCATGGCGAAGAGCCGGAACATATAAAAGGCCGTCAGCAGCGCCGTGAAGACGCCGATCACATAATAGACCGGGCTCCGCCCGTAGGCCGCCGACAATATTTCATCTTTTGAAAAGAAACCCGAAAACGGCGGGATGCCCGCGATCGCGATACAGGCCAGCAGCATCGTGATCTTCGTGACCGGCAGCCGTTTCCCCAAGCCGCCCATTTTCCGCATATCCTGCTCGCCGCCCATTGCGTGGATCACGCTGCCCGCGCCAAGGAAGAGCAGGGCCTTGAAGAAGGCGTGGGTCATTACGTGGAAGACCGCCCCGGTATAGGCGCCGACCCCCAGACCCAGGAACATATATCCAAGCTGGCTGACCGTCGAGTAGGCCAGCACTTTTTTGATGTCATCCTGTTTCAGCGCGATCGTTGCCGCCAGCAGCGCCGTCGCCACCCCGATGACCGCCACCACGGTTTGGGTTGCGGGCGTGAGGTTGTACAGGACATGGCTCCGGGCGATCATATAGATACCCGCCGTGACCATCGTCGCGGCATGGATCAGGGCCGACACGGGGGTGGGACCCGCCATGGCATCCGGCAGCCAGGTATACAGCGGGATCTGCGCCGACTTGCCCGTGGCGCCGACCAGCAGGAGCAGGGTGATCGCCGTGAGCTCCCCGACGCTTACGCCCTGGTGCAATACAAGCGCATGCCGGCTCAATGCCGCCGGCGCCGCTGAAAATACGTCTTCGAAATTGACCGAGCCGAATTTGTCGATCATGAGCCAGATCGCGATCAGGAAGCCCAGGTCGCCGATCCGGTTCATCACGAAAGCCTTGATCGCCGCGTTGTCATAGCTGATATTCCTGAACCAGTACCCGATGAGCAGGTAGGAGCAAAGCCCGACGCCCTCCCAACCGATAAAGAGGATCACATAGTTCGACCCCAGGACCAGGAGGAGCATCGAGAACACGAACAGGTTCAGATACGAGAAATACCGGGCGAAATGCGGCGCTTCCTCGCCGTGCATATAGGCCGTGGAGTACAGATGGATGAGGAAGCCCACACCCGTAATGATCAGCAGGAACAATGTCGACAACTGATCCACCTGGAACGCGAAAGGGATCGACAGCTTCCCCACCGTTATGAAATCAAACAATTTAATAATGACAGGTTCGAACCCCTCGCCCCTGACCTCCCCAAAGATCAGCAGACTGATCACGAAGGCCGCCAGGATCGTTCCGCACCCGATCACCCCCGTCAGGGTCTTGGACAAATAGTTCCTGAACAGCCCCGTCAGCAGGAATCCCGCCAGCGGCAAAACAGGGATCAACCAAACTAAATTAACCATAAGCCCGTCAGTGTTTGAGTCTGTTTAAGAAGTTGACATCGACCGAATGCGTATTCCGGTACATCATCACGATCACCGCCAGTCCGACGCTCACTTCGGCCGCCGCCACCACCATGATGAAGAAGACGAACAGCTGCCCGTCCGTCCCTGCATTGGGGTTGGTCGCCGCCATCGCATGGTAATGCATCTTCGAAAAGGCCACCAGCAGCAAATTCACCGCGTTCAGCATCAATTCGATGCACATGAAGATAATGATCGCATTCCGCCTCGTCAGCACGCCGGCCACCCCGACGCAGAACAACGCCACAGATAGAAAAATGTAATAATTTATCGGCATAAGAAAATATACAAATAATGCATTTCCGCCCCGCGGCCCCGCGCCCGCCGTGCGCCTAGTCCTTCTTCCCGATGACGACGACGCCCACCATGGCCGACAGGAACAACACGCTGCTGATCTCGAACGGGATCACATAATCGTGGAACAGGACCATCCCCAAATGGTGGATGAGCCCGATATTCCCGATATTCGTTTCGGCCAGCTGGTTCTTCAGGTCCGCACGCTTCAGGGCTGCCACCAGCACCAGCAACAGCGACCCGCCCGCAATCACCCCCGCGATCTTCAACCAGCGGTTCTTTTGCGGCTCCGTCTCCGTATTGAGGTTCATCAACATGACCACGAAAAGGAAAAGGACCATGATCGCCCCGGCATACACGATCACATTGACGATCGCCAGAAATTGAGCGTCCAGTAAGATATAGTGACCCGAGATCGCAACAAAGACCACGATCAGCCAAAGCACACTATGCACCGGATTCTTGCTGATCACCACCAGGATGGCGCCAAGGATCGCCATGACACTCAGTACCCAGAACAGAACTTGCGTAATACCCATTATAAAGCAGTTATTAAAGATCTATTTGTTCCCGGCCCGTTCGCCGCGCTCGACCCGTTCGCCGCGCGCCTTCGCGTATGCCTCCGGCTCCGTTTTCGGATCCGGGATCAGCAAATCTTCCTTTCCGTAAATGAACCCCTTCCTGTTGAAATTTGCGGGCGCGATCGACTCCGACAGGTAGACCGCGTCCTTCGGACAGGCCTCCTCGCAAAGTCCGCAGAAAATACACCGCAACATATTGATCTCGTATTTCGCGGCATATTTCTCCTCCCGGTACAGCCCTTCTTCGCCCGGCGCCCGCTCGGCCCCTTCCATGGTGATGGCTTCCGCCGGGCACGCCAGCGCGCACAAGCCGCAGGCCGTGCAACGCTCCCTGCCTTCCTCGTCGCGGTTAAGGACGTGCAGGCCCCGGAAAACCCGGCTGAAAGGCCGCTGCTTTTCGGGGTAGTTCACCGTGGGCCGTTTCTTGAACATATGCCCGAACGTGATCGACATTCCCCTGGCGATAGCCGGCAGGTACATCCGCTCCCACACATTCATCGGCCTTCGGTCCACCGCCTGTCCCCTGCTCGTTAACGGTTGCATATCTGATTTTTAAAAGTTCACAAAAGTATTTTCCCCGCCTCACTTCACCAAATGCCAGTGATTCGCATGCCACAGCACGATGAAACCGGTGATCAGCATATTGAAGATCGCCAGCGGGATCAGCCCCTTCCAGCCCAGCCGCATCAGCTGGTCATAGCGGAACCTCGGGACCGTCCACCGCACCCACATAAAGAACAGGATGAACAGCGCGATCTTGGCGAAGAAGACCACGGCCTGGATGATCGCCACCGGGTTTTGTCCCCAATGCTGCGCAAGCGACGCGTCATTCACGAACGGGATATCATAGCCCCCGAAATACAGGGTCGCCATGACGGCGCTGCTGATGAACATATTCACATATTCCGAAAACAGGTAGAAGCCCAGCTTCATCGAGGAATACTCGAGGTGGAAGCCCATATTCAATTCGCTGTCCGCCTCGGACAGGTCGAAGGGCGTCCGGTTGCACTCCGCGAAGGCGCATACCAGGAAGATCAGGAATCCCAACGGCTGCCAGACGATATTGTACCAACCGGAATGCTGTTGCTGCTCCACGATCGTCCGCAGCGAGAGACTGCCCGTGATCATCAGCAGCGCGATGATCGAGAGGCCCATGGCCAGTTCGTAGGAAATGATCTGGGAAGCCCCGCGCACCGCCGCCAGCAGCGAGAATTTGTTGTTCGACGCCCAACCGCCGATCATCACCCCGTACACGCCCATGCTCACGACGCCGAAAATATAGAGGAGGCCGATATTGACATCCGCGATCTGCAGATCGACATGCCGCCCATGAATATTGAAAAAGCTGCTCCAGGGCACGACCGCGCTGGTCAGCATGGCCGTCAGCATCGCCAGCCCCGGTCCAAGGACAAAGAGGAAACGGTTCGACGTCCCGGGAATAACTTCCTCCTTCATAAATAGCTTCAGGCCATCGGCCAGCGGTTGCAAAATGCCGCCGGGTCCCGCCCGGTTCGGCCCCCGCCGGTCCTGCATCAACGCCGCCACCTTCCGCTCGGCCCAGGTCTCGTACATGGCCACGAACAACGACAGCAACAGGATGATCGCAACGAGAATTACCTTATCCAGGAATAGCACCCAATCGATTGCCAAAAGACTTAATTGCATTGTTTGATAGCTGTGACCTTTACTTTTTTTGGTCAGTTTCAAAATCGTTGCTGTGAGCCGGTCCCTGGATCTTCGACAGATCGATCTCCGGCCGGTCCACCTCGCTCACGTCATGGATATTCATCAGGAGCTGCGGCTTGCGGCCGTCCAGCACGTCATACAGCACCTCCTGCGGCCGGGATACCCCGACATAGTGTCCCTGCGACATCACCGAGTGGCGGCTCACGTTGGTCGGCCCTTCGATTACCCAATCCGCGGTCGCCTTCTTTTCAAACCGGCACTCGTTGCAAATGAACTCGTGCACCTCTCCCCACTGGTCCTTTCGCGCGGTCACCCGGAATACTTCCTCGCCGCGATACCACAGCGTCACTTTCCCCTTGCATTTCGGGTGGCTGCAATCGCGGTGCGCATCGACGGGCTTCAGGAACCAAACGCGGTTCTTGAACCGGAAGGTCCTGTCCGTCAGCGCCCCCACCGGGCACACGTCGATGACATTCCCGATAAAATCGTGGTCGAGCGACTGCTTGATATAGGTCGCGATCTCGGCATGGTCGCCCCGGTCCAGGATGCCGTGCTGCCGCTTGTCGGTCAGTTGGTCGGCCGCGAACACGCAGCGGAAACACATGATGCACCGCGTCATATGCAGTTGGATATAGGGACCCAGGTCGTGCTTCTCGAAAGTCCGGCGTTTGAATTCATATCTCGTCGTCTCGAGGCCGTTTTCATAGCTGAGGTCCTGCAGGTTGCACTCGCCCGCCTGGTCGCAGATCGGGCAGTCGAGCGGGTGGTTGATCAACAGCATTTCCACGATCCCGTTCCGCGCGTCGATAGCCTTCTCGCTCGTGATATTCTTAACGACCATCCCATCCATCACATTCGTCCGGCAGCTCGCCACCAGCTTGGGCATCGGCCGGGGGTCGGCCGTCGAACCCTGCGACACTTCCACCAGGCAGGTCCGGCACTTGCCCCCGCTCCCCTTCAGCGATGTATAATAACACATCGCCGGCGGCGCCACGTCCCCGCCGATCTTCCGGGCCGCATTTAAAATGGTAGTGCCCGGTTCCACCTCAATGGTGATATTGTCGATGGTTACCTTAAATAGTTTCTTTTCTTCAGGCATACATATTTTGTTTCAAGCCGTTCTTGTATGTTGTCTACGCGCCCGCCATCTGGGGATCCGCGTATCCCGCCAACCCGTAGTTCCGCACGAGGCACTCCTGCGGGTTATCCACGTGCCACTCGAATTCATCCCTGAAATGCCGGATCGCTGCCGCCACCGGCCAGGCCGCGGCATCCCCGAGCGGGCAGATCGTATTCCCTTCGATTCGCCGCTGGATATCCCACAACAAATCGATATCGCTCTTCTTCCCTTTGCCCGTTTCGATGTTCCGGAGGATCTTCTCCATCCAACCCGTCCCTTCGCGGCAGGGGCTGCATTGGCCACAGCTTTCATGCCGGTAGAAACGAGCCAGCGTATAGGTATGCTTCACCACGCACTGGTCTTCGTCCAGCACGATGAACCCGCCCGACCCCATCATCGATCCCTTCGCAAACCCGCCATCAGACAGGCTTTCATAATTCATCAGGCGCTTTTCTCCCTTGGCGGTCTTCAACAACAAATTCGCCGGCAGGATCGGCACGGACGAGCCGCCCGGGATACAGGCTTTAAGCCGCTTCCCGTTGGCAATGCCCCCGCAATATTCGTCGGAATAGATAAAGTCTTCGACGGATATCGTCATATCGATCTCATACACCCCCGGCTTATTGATATTGCCGCAAGCCGAGATCAGCTTCGTACCGGTCGACTTCCCGACGCCGATCTTCGCATACTCCTCGCCCCCGTCGTTGATGATCGGCACCACGGCCGCCAGGGTCTCCACATTGTTGACCACCGTGGGACAATCCCAGACCCCTTTTACCGCCGGGAAGGGCGGCTTGATCCGCGGGTTGCCCCGTTTGCCTTCCAGCGATTCGATCAACGCCGTTTCCTCGCCGCAGATATAGGCACCGGCGCCGGTGTGGACATAGATCTCGCAATCGAACCCCGTCCCGAGGATATTTTGTCCAAGCCAGCCCGCGGCCTTCGCCTCGGCGATCGCCTGTTCGAGGATCTCCGGGATCCACGCGTACTCCCCGCGGATATAGATATAGGTGCGCTTGCTGCCCAGCGCGTAGGAGGACACGATGAGACCTTCGATCAGCAGGTGCGGCAGGAACTCCATCAGGTACCGGTCCTTAAAGGTCCCCGGCTCCGATTCGTCGGCATTACAAACCAAATACCGCGGCACCCCTTCCGGCTTCGCGAGGAAGCTCCACTTCAGACCCGTCGGAAAGCCCGCGCCGCCCCGTCCGCGCAACCCGCTCTTCTTCACCTCGTCCGTCACCTGGTCGGGTGTCATCGACTTCAACGCCTTCTCGACGCTGCGATAACCCCCTTCCCGGCGATAGACTTCGTAGCCGCGGATACCCGGGATGGTTGACTTTTCTAATAATAATTTTTTAGCCATAGGTCGCTTCAATTGTTCAATGCCGCCTTCTGCCGGCATTCGTCGATAATTTGATCCACCCGTTCCGGCGTGAGGTTCTCCCGGAAGTATTTTCCAAGCTGCATCATCGGCGCGTAGCCGCAGGCCCCGAGACATTCTGCAGTCCTGAGCGTGAACATCCCGTCCGGCGTCGTCTCCCCCACCTTGATATTCAGCCGCCGTTGGATATGTTCGATGATGCCGTCACAACCCTTTAGCATGCAGGGCCCCGTCTGGCACACCTCGAAGATGAAACGCCCGACGGGCTTCAGGTTGTACATCGTATAGAAGGTCGCCACCTCGTACACTTCGATCGGCTCGAGCTTGAGCAGTGACGCGACATAATCCATCGTCTCCGCGCTCAGCCAGCCGCCAAACTCATCCTGGGCCAGGTGGAGCACGGGTAGCAGCGCGCTCTTTTGTTTTCCCGCGGGATAGCGGGCGACAATCTCATCCACCTTCTTTAATTTCTCGTCCGAAAATTTCACCATAAGAAAATTTTTATATCCCACCGGCCGCCTTCAAATCCCACCGGCGGCCTTCAAATCCCACCGGCCGCATGTATATCCCCCGGCCGCGATCGCTTTCGGCCCGTCACGCATCCATTTCCCCTGCGATCAGGTTCAACGACGACATCACGATCACCGCGTCGCTGAGCATCGCCCCCTTCGTCATCTCCGAATAGGCCTGATAGTATATGAAACAAGGCCTGCGGAAGTGCAGCCGGTATGGCGACCGCCCGCCGTCGCTGATCAGATAAAATCCCAATTCCCCGTTCGCCCCTTCCACGGCGTTATAAACCTCCCCGGCGGGGATCTCCGTCTCGCCCATCACGATCTTGAAGTGCCAGATCAGCGCTTCCATTTTCGTGTACACGTCCTCCTTCGGCGGGAGGTAATAATGCGGCGCATCCGCATGGTAGACCTCGGCTTCCGCGCCCTTGAACTCCTGCACTTTCCGGTAGGCCTGCTCGATGATCCGCAGCGACTGCCACATTTCCCCGTTCCGGACGAGGAAGCGGTCATAACAATCTCCGGTGCTGCCGACGGGTATCTGGAACTCGAAATCCTGGTAGCTTGAATACGGCTGATGCACCCGCACGTCGTAATCGACGCCGGCCGCCCGCAGGTTGGGGCCGGTAAATCCGTAGTTCAGCGCCCGTTCCTCCGAGATGGGCCCCGCGCCGATCGTCCGCTCCATAAAGATGCGGTTCCGGTTGAACATGTCCTCGAACTCCTTCAGGACCCGCGGATATTCGTTGAGGAACTTCTCGATCTTCGACATCGCCGTATTCGAAAAATTCCGCTCGAAACCGCCTATCCGGCCCATATTCGTCGTCAGGCGCGCGCCGCACACCTCTTCATAAATTTCATAGATCAGCTCACGATACTGCATCACATACAGAAAGCCGGTGAACGCCCCGGAGTCGACGCCCACGACCGAATTGCAGATCAGGTGGTCGGAGATCCGGGCAAGCTCCATGATGATCACCCGCAGGTAGTCGACCCGCTTCGGGATCTTGACCCCGAGGAGCTTTTCAACGGTCATGTGCCAGCCCATGTTGTTGATAGGGCTGCTGCAGTAATTAAGACGATCCGTGAGCGTGGTGATCTGGTACAGCGGCCGCCGTTCCGCCAGTTTCTCGAAGGCGCGATGGATATAGCCCACCGTTTGCTCCGCACTGACGATCCGCTCTCCGTCCAGCTCCAGGATATTCTGGAACACGCCGTGTGTTGCCGGGTGCGTGGGCCCCAGGTTCAACGTCGTGGTGGTCTTCTCGATACTGCCTTCCGGCAGCTTAATATGTTGCTCGACACTCATAAATCAGGTCTTTGTCGTTTGCGTATCCCAATGTTGCTTCCCTCCTGAACTTCGGAGGGGCTGCGTTGTCACGCCCCTCCTCGTTCGTAATCTTCGCTTCACTCGATTACTCCCGGCGTCCCGCTGGCGGGTACCCGCGGCTCCTCCGGATTTCTGAAGGTCTCGACATCCCCGACATTTGCCGCTTCAGGCAACGCGCCGCGTCCGAACATCGCATCGTCCTTGTCGATCCTTGTCTGGTCCTCCAGCGGGTATTCCTTCCGCAACGGGAAATAATCCATCTCGTCGACGTTGAGGATCCGTTTCAGGTTGGGATGACCGACGAAATTGACCCCGAAAAAATCATAGGTCTCCCGCTCCATCCAGTTGGCGCCGGAATACAATTGCGTCGCCGTAAACACGTCGGGCTTCGCGATATCCGTGAAAACCTTGAATCGCAACCGCACATTGTCCGTAAGGTTATGGAGATGATAGACGACCGCCAGTTCCCTGCCCTTCTGGTCGGGATAATGGACCGCCGTGAGATCGGTCAGGAACTGGAAACTCAGCTCCGGATCTTCAAAGAGGAACTGCATCACTTTCAGATTGAGCTCTTTGGGTGCTTCGAAAGTCAGCAGGCCATAAGGCTCGTCAAACTGACTGACCTGGTCGCCGAACTTCCCGGTCAGTCGCTCCTTGATTTTCTCGTTGGTTAATCCCATATTCTTCTAAAGTCTTATTGTATGCCGTACTCGTGCATCAGGTTCTTGTATTCATCGCTGTTCCGCCGCCGGACGCTTTCCTTCCCTACCAGTTCCTGGATACGCATGAACCCATCCAGGATCCCCTCCGGCCGCGGCGGACATCCGGGGACGTAGACGTCTACGGGCACCACCTGGTCGATCCCCTGCAACACCGAGTAGGTGTCGAAGATCCCGCCGCTGGACGCGCAGGCCCCGACCGCCATCACCCAGCGCGGTTCGGCCATTTGCAGATAGACTTGTTTGACGATCGGCCCCATCTTTTTAGCGATCGTCCCGATCACCATCAGCAGATCGCACTGCCGAGGCGTGAAGGCCAGCCGCTCCGCGCCGAAACGCGCCAGGTCGTAGTGCGAAGCCATCGTGGCCATGAACTCGATCCCGCAGCATGACGTGGCGAAAGGCAGCGGCCACAGAGAGTTTTTCCGGGCCAGACCGACGACGCTGCTGAGCTGGGTCGCAAAGAACCCCTCGCCGGTGTAGCCGTCGGGGGCATTGGCGTAGCTGATATTTTCAGTGATATCGGGCTTGATGGGATGAATATTGAACCTAACCGGACGTGCCATATTGTAAAAGATTTAGTCCTCCCAGGTGAGCGCTCCCTTCTTCAGGATATACACGAACCCGATGAGAAAAAGTACTACGAACAAAATAACTTCACCAAAACCGGACCACCCGAGTGCCCTGAAATTGACCGCGTAAGGATAGAAAAAGATGACTTCCACGTCGAAGAGGACGAAGAGGATGGCCACAAGGAAGTATTTGATTGCCATCGGCGTACGGGCATTGCCGACCCCCTCGATGCCGCTTTCGAAGTTCTGGAGCTTTTCGGCGGTCCGCCGCTTGGGGCCCAGGAGATGGGTGACCCCGAGCACTAAGGCAACGAAACCAACAGCGAGAACAAATTGGACACCTATGGGATAGTAGCTGACAGAATTATTTATATTAGAATCGGTTGCAAGGGTATTGGCCTGTAGCAGAAAGATGTCCATTATAAAGGGATTTCTTAAGCTGTGATGTCTGCGCCTCACGGCGCGAGCCAGGCATCGCCCGGCCCCGCAAATTTAAGCCAGCCTACCGAATTTCCAACCAAATCCTAATAAAAGCCTAAAATAAAGCGGTCGGCCAAGCTTAGCTTGGCCGACCGCAGTCCCTGCATAATCAATGGGTTCTATCGCTGTCGGGTCCCTCCCTGTCTCCTCGCGGGAGCGGGCGCCGGCTTGGGCTTCCTCGTAAGGATTTCAACATATTTCGCAGCATCCGGGTTCGTGGGCTCTACTTCAAGCACCTGACGCAGCCAATAGATGGCCTGCTCGCGGTCCTTCTTGATGTTGTTGTAATAGAATGCGAGACTGAAATAACATTCGACGACATATTTCTGGAATTCAGTCGAGTCCTTTGAATTGGCTGCCTTCGCGATCGAGTCCTTGGCGCGGCCGAATGCGGCCATCTTCATCTCCGCGTCCACCGCAAGACCCTGCGATTGGTTGCTGTCATCCTGCGCGATCATACTCCGCCAGCACCAGAGATAACCATATACCTCATCCGGATATTTCTGTTCATAAATGCCGCAGAAAATACTGTCGGCGGTCTTGTAGTTGCCTGCCGAATAATTGGCGTGGCCCCAATTGTACAGGTCGGTGTTGGTCGGGTTCTTGATACTCATATAGACGATCCGCGCGATCTTCGCCTGGGCCGGCTTATCGTCCAGTTTCGTGGCGAGATTCGTTGCCTGGGCGATATACTTGTCCTTATTGGCCTGCAACGTATCTTTCTGGATCGCGAGCCCATAGTCATCGAACGCCTTTTCCCGTGTCACGGAATCCGTCGACTTGCCCTCGATCGTCGCCCGCTCGACATAATCGGTGGGGATGATCTTGGAAGTGTCTTGCTTCTGGAAGTACGTTGCGATGTTTTGCTGGGCGCAGGCCGCATCACCCGTGGTATCGCAGCAATACGCGATCAGCTTGTACATCCGCGGGTCGACCTTGTCGCCGAGCGAATTCACGAGCGCCTGGGCATCGGTCTTGGCCCCTGCAAAATCTCCGTTGACGACTTTGAAGTCGATCTTCGTGTATTCCACGTCCGGTCCCGGGTCGGAACTGGCGATATAGTGATCCAAAGCGTCTTTTGCCTTATCCTTATCCGTTGTCCAATGATAATAATAGTAATAGTACAGCTCGAACCAGGCCGGAGCATATAGCGGATCCATCTGGACCGCCTGTTGGAACGCCGGCAGGAAGTAGTCCACATTGTTTTGGGTCAGATAGATCTTCCCGATACCGTATTCGGCTTCGGCAAGTTTCGGATCCAGGGTGAGGGCCTTTTGATAGGCCTGTACCGCATTGCCGCCGTCGATCAGCCGGCGGTAGGCGTTTCCCATCAGCACATAGGTATTGGCGTCGTTGAAATGCCTGACATTGGTCGCCATATTCAGCTTCTCGAGGGCATATTGCACATCGCCCTGGGCCGCGTTGATATTATTCTCGGCGACTGCATTGAAGATCGGCACGTCCTTATTCTTGGTCAGGCTCAGCGCCTCTTCGAAATGAGCCCGGGCATCCTGTGGCTTTCCGAACCGAAGTTCGATACCCCCCATGCCGGCGAGGAGCAAGGGAGCGTTCCCGTTGGTTTGTAATGCTTTTGAATACAGGGCCTGTGCGCCTACCGAATCCTTCGTCGCCAGCATGGTCTGGCCGTCGAGGTAGATCGCCTCAATGTTGTTGGGATTGGCAGCCAGTACCTTGTCGAATTCTTCTTTTGCGCTCTTGTACCGGTGGTAGTAGAGGTATTTCTTCCCCTGATCCACCGACTGCGCCACAACGGTACCGCAGAGACCTGCCATACCGGCTACTAAAAACCCTAGTCTCAACTTGTTCTTCATGTTGACTTAGCTTGTTTTGAAGTTAGAAGTGGTAAATTTATTGAAATCGCTTTAAAAATTTCCAAAATTTTCATTCGCCCTTAGCAGCTTCTTCTTCCAGACCCCTTTGCCCTGCCTGCCGCTGCATCCGGGCCCCACTTCCAAATCCGCGCCTGCCGCCGCATCCGCAGGAACCGCCGCATCCGCATGAACCGCTACATCCCACGAACCGCTACATCCGCGCAAACCACGCATCGCTGCCTGCCGCCCCATCCCTGCTGCATCGGCATCCCTTACTGCGAGATCTGAACCTGCTGGATATCGAAGTTCATTTGCGCCGGCCACAGGTAAGCCCGGCGGAAAATAAGCTGCCCGCGTTCGTATTGCAGGAAATTCTCGAAATTATTTCCTATCCCGCTCCAGTTCTCTTTCAAAATGTAATACAAACCTCGCACCAACGGATACCGCCTCGTTGCAATATTGGCCTGGTACGGTTTGACATAGGTCGCGAGCTTTCCGCCGCAGCTCGTGCACCGCACCGCGGCCACGCGAACCGTATTCAGCCAGCTCAGCTGCCGCGGATCGTCCCTGTCCCCGATCCAGCTCACCCCTACGAACCCGATCGCGTTCTCGTTCTTCGACACATAATCCAGGACGCCCTCGCTGTTCCTCGCGGCCATGACGTTCTTTCCGATGGGCTGGCCGCGCAGGATCGAGTCGATCGCGAACCGCACCGTGCTCGTCTCGCTGACGCCGTCCATGACGGCGACATGCCTGGGGTCCTTACCGCTCAACAGGTTCTGCAGATCCGGGATCTCGAAGATGGAATCCGGTGAGTGGTTGTTGACGATCACCGCGATGGCGTCATAGGCCAGGACGCCAAAAGTCGGTTTGAGATGAAAAGAATCGGAATAGAATTTTTCCTCTTCCCGGGTAAGGCCCCTCGTCACCAGCACCATTCGGGTGGAATCGGTGCTCAGGTCCCGCAGGCATTGCGCTTCAGCCTTATAGTGCGGAATGATGTGGGCGTTGGGGAACGAGGACTCGAAGACCTTGATCTGGGAATCGACGACCGGCTGGAACGACTCGTCGACACTTATATTGATGGTTCCCGAAGTGGGGGTTTCCTGGGGAGTTTTGTTCCCACCGCTTTTGCAACCGGAAAGCAATCCAAAAATCGCCAAACACAACCAGATACCAGCGCCTTTCATTAGTGTCAATCGTTGAAATAATTTTTTTGCACTCCCCGGTATATCCGGAACCCGCCATACAGGATGCAAAGCCCGAAGAACATATAGCGGTAGAGATCGTCGATCGCGAGATTGAGCTTCAGCTTCGGCGCCAATAGAACGACGACCCCGATCGAAACGATAACGATCCCCATTCCGAAATCCATGATAGATCGCCGGAGCGCATAACCCTTTCGCTTGAAGTCTCCCTCTCCTTTTTCCATTGAGCCTGATTCATTGAGTTGGACGGGCAAATTAAGGAATAAACCGCAAAAATCCCGTTCCGGTCCGCGATTAAGATGCGCAGCCACATGCGATTCCACAATCTACCCCGCCCCAATCCCCCGCAATTGCCGTACTTTTGCGGCCATGTCGTCCTTACGTGTGTTGATGGTTTGTCTGGGGAACATCTGCCGCAGTCCGCTGGCAGAGGGGCTCTTGCGCGAAAAGGCCCGTGCTGCCGGTCTCGACTGGGAGATCGATAGCGCGGGTACGAACGGCTACCATATCGGGGAAGCCCCGCACCCCCTCTCGCGTAAGGTCGCGCGACACAACGGCATCGATATCGGGAATCAACGCGCGCGCCAATTCACGGCAACTGATTTTCAACGGTTTGACAAGATATATGCCATGGCCGATGACGTGGTGGACGATATCCGCCGGATCGCCAACCGCCAGGGGCTCAGGCTGACGGGCGACCCGGGCCCCGTGTCGTCCCTGCCTTTTATTTCGCCCGGATCCCCGGCCAAAGTGGACCTCCTGATGAATGAACTTCACCCTGGCAGGAACGAAGACGTCCCGGATCCCTGGTACGGTCCCGAACCCGGTTATCACGAAGTATACGCCCTGATCGACGCCGCCACCGACAAGATCATCTCGCGGTATGGCAAAACCACCCCCACTACCCAACGCCTATGAGCACAAAACCTTCCCTCCCCCAAGGCACCCGCGACTTCGGACCGGAGACCGTCCGGAAGCGACGTTATATTTTCGAGACGATCCGCCGCATATTCGAACTGTATGGCTTCCAGCCCCTCGAGACGCCCGCCATGGAACAACTGGACACGCTGATGGGGAAATACGGGGACGAAGGGGACAGGCTGATCTTCAAGATCCTCAATAACGGCCTCGGCGACGCGAAGAATATCGAAAAGGCCCGTGCGGCGTTCGAAAATGTGCTCCTCGGGCGCAACAGCCGTGACCTCACCGAGCGGGCCCTCCGCTACGACCTGACCATTCCTTTCGCCCGCTATGTTGCCATGAACCATGGCCAGCTCACCCTTCCCTTTCGGCGGTACCAGATCCAACCGGTCTGGCGTGCCGACCGGCCGCAAAAGGGGCGCTACCGCGAATTCTGGCAATGCGACGCCGATGTGGTCGGCAGCTATTCACTCGTCAACGAAGTCGAACTGGCGGCCATTTACCAAACCGCCTTCAAAACCCTCGGTATTCCGGTCGAGCTGAAGATCAACCACCGCAAGATCCTGGCGGCCCTTGCCGAAGCCTGCGGCGGCGGGGATAAGATGACCGATATCACCGTCGCCATCGACAAGCTCGACAAGATCGGGCCGGAGAAGGTCATGGCGGAGCTGGCCGAACGCGGCCTCCGTCCCGACGAGATCGCCGGCATCGAAAGATATCTCGCGATAGATGCGCCCAACCTGGAAAAGCTGTCCATCCTGCGCAAAATGTTCTCGGCGCCCCCCTTTGTTGCCGCGGCCCCGCAGGCGCTTGCCGGCATTACCGACCTCGAGGAGATCCTTCGCCGGAACCCTTCCCTGACCGTCGACCTGACGCTCGCCCGGGGACTCAATTATTATACGGGGGCCATTTTCGAAGTCAAGGCCCTGGGCGTCCGGATGGGCAGCATCGGGGGCGGCGGCCGCTACGACGACCTCACCGGCAGCTTCGGCGTGCCCGGCATACCGGGCGTGGGCATCTCTTTTGGGATCGACCGCATCTATGACGTCATGGAGGAGCTGAATCTTTTTCCCCCCGGGGTCCATACGGGAACGAGGGTCCTTTTTTTCCATCTGGGCGAAGCCGAATCCCTTGCCGCCTTCGATCTTTGCCGGCAGTTGCGGGAAAGCGGCGTCCCGGCCGAGCTTTATCACGAACAGGCCAAATTCGACAGGCAATTCAAATACGCCGAGAAAAAGGGCATCCCCTATGTCGTCATTATCGGCAGCCAGGAGCTGGACGCCCGGACGGCGCAGCTGAAAGATCTGCGTACCGGTACCCAGACGGCCGTCGGATTCGATGAATTGCTGCATACCGATTTTTTGCAGAATTGATACGGCCTTTTTTGTTCGCCTAGAATCCCCGACTTACCTTAGGGCTACAATCAACACAACCATGAAAAAAGCCTTATGCTTGTTCCTTTCATCGATCGGCCTATTCCTCACATTTGCAGCCCGTTCGCAGTCCCCCAATCCCCTTTATCAACACCTCCCGCCCAACGCGGACCACATAACCGAGATCAACTACAACCAGATCAATTCGAAAGGCAATCTGGGCGCCGTGCTGAACGCATTGCCGCCGATGCACGATCCGAAGGCCGACCTCGTGGTCGGCATCCTCAAGGACCCCGGCTCTGCGGGGATCGACCTCAGCCATAACGTGGTCATGGCATCGAAAGCCGCCACCGGCGATGGCGCGGATACGCTTACTTTCACCAACATCATCATGCAGCTGTCCGATTCCGCCAGGTTCCGGACAGCCTTTACCACCGCGTTCAGCGGCGTGCATCTTCACCGCTCGCCCGGGAAGGCCACGACGGCCAGTTCGGCAAAAGACAAATTCGGGATCGCCTGGAACGATAAGGTCGTCATTCTCACGATCGCTTCGCGCGATGCCTTGTCGGCGCTGGAAAATAAACCGGCCCCCGCGGCCGGACCGCATCGCAGCTCCGCAGAGCTTGCCCTGGAAAAGAGCGTAGCCGCACTGGCGGGCTTTACCGGCACCCCCTGGGAGAACGATCCGCGTTTCCTTTCGGGCTTCGCCACGGATGAAGACGTTCATTTCTGGAGCACGGGCTTCAATTTCGGCGCCTTCATGAGCAAATTCATGTCGAAAATGAACAAGAATTCAGTGGACATGAAACGGCTGTCCACCATGATGAACGTCGCCTCGAAATACCCCAAGCCAATAGTGCTGTCCACCTTCAACTTCGGAAACGGCAAGATCGAATACCACATGACGACATTCAACACCGCCGATAACGCGGCGGCCATGAAGGCGATGCTCGACCAACCCTTTAACAAGGATCTGCTCGCACGCGTACCGGACGGCCTCCTGCTCGGTTTCGTCACCGCTCACATGAACCCCGCGGCCGTTGAGGGACTCATGGATAAATATGGTACGCGGGCCATGGCCGATTCCTTGCTGGCCAGGTCGGGTTTGACGGTAGATGACATCGTTGCACCGTTCACCGGCGACATCATGGTAGCGGCAGTCGCCACCGATTCCACGATCACCGCCGATTCATCAAAAAAGAAGGTCAAATTTTATTTCGCGGCCGGTATTAAGGACCCATCGCGCCTCATGGCGCTCGGTGCGAAACTCGCTGCAATGATGCCCGCGACCACCGGGTCCGGCAAACCCAGCCCCTTCGCAGGGTTGAAGGACAAGATGCTGATCAAGGATAACCTGCTGATCGTTAGCAGCAGCAAGGAAGACGCGGAGCATTACGCCAACAATACGAACCGCCGGTCCACCGACCTGCTGGGGGACAACAACGCGATGATGAAGATGGTCGTCGACCTCAAGGCCGTCGGCTCCCTGTTGGGTAGCTCCATGTCCGGCGACCCCAAAATGATGATCGCCTCCCGCCTCCTCGACCGCCTCGACAAAATCATCTTTACCAACGGCGTGATGGAAGGAGACAACATGACCGCCGACTTCCAGATCACCACGGGCGACCCGGCCACCAACAGCCTGCAGACGCTGCTGGGGATAATGCATTAACGCGGGGCCCATAGTCCATGGCTGCAGTACCCCCTAACCTTCTTCGCGCGCGCCTCCGGCGCGCGCTTTTTTTACTGGTCCCTCAGACTCTCCACCGGATTTGCGCGCGCAGCACGCCAAACCGTAAAGCTGACCGTCGCCAGCCCGATCAGGAAGGCCACGGCACCCACGACCGCAAGCATCCACCAGCGGATCTCAATGCGGTAGGCAAAGTCATCCAGCCATTTATTCATGAGCCACCAGCCCAGGGGCGCCGATATCAAAACAGCCAACCCTACCATCCTGACGAAGCCGGAGGTCAGCGAAGCAAGCAGGTCATTCAGCTCAGCGCCCAGCACTTTTCTTATCCCGATCTCCTTTGTACGGTTAGCCGCATTGATTGCGCTGAGGCCGAACAGCCCGAGGCAGGCGATCAGGATGGCAAAAAGACAGGAGACCTCAACGGTTTGCTGCCAGCGTCTTTCAGGCACGTACATTTTGGCAATCTGCTCGTCAAGAAACGTGTACTCGAGCGGGTAATGATCTGCCATTCCCGCCCATTGCTTTTGAAGCGCTGAGATCACTCCCCCCGTCTTACCGGGCGCGATCTTCAAATAATAATACCCGATCCAGCCGGTAGCCAGCGTCAGCGCGGCCGGCTCGATCTTTTTGGAAAGCGAACTTAAATGATAATCCTTCACGACGCCGATAATTGTCGATTGAAGCGGCGCGCAGAAATAGCCAAGCTTCGCCTGATCGCCTAACAAATTCCACAGCGTTTCATTGACGAGCACAGGCCGCGTCCGCCGAACGGTATCGGTCGGATAATCGGTGGAAAAATTCCGTCCCCGTACCACCTTCAGGTGCAAGAGATCGATATAATTGTAGTCAATTCCATATTGCCGGTACCAATACCGCTGGCCATTCAACTGTAGTCCGTTCATGCTGCCGATTCCGTTTAATTGACCATTGACGCCCGAAAGGCCCGTCACCCCTGGCTGGCTGGCGGCAAAATCGCGCATCGCGTCATGCAGCCTGGCCGAAAACCGACTGTCAAACACTGGATTATGCACCACCAGCACCTGTTCCTTGTCGAATCCGAGATCTTTATGGTTGATATAACTCATTTGACGGCCTATCACAAAAACGGCCATCATCATTAAGATGCAACAGCTAAATTGAAAAATCACGAGAACCCGTGAAAACCGCGGGTCGACCCGGAAGGTTTGGAAACTTTGCAGTATCCTGACCGGCTTCAGCCGTGACATCAAAAGGGCCGGATACAACCCCGCGATGAAACTCAATATCAGGGTAAGCATCAATGCAGCGATGCTCACATCCCGCCAGGAGATGGCGGAAGCCGTGACGCCCGAGTCGATCGCCATATGCAACAGGGGTATGCCGGCCCGGGACAATACCACGCCCGCCAGAGTGGCCAAGCCGACAATTAACTGCGTTTCGGTCCAGGACTGCAGGACAACGGACCATCTGGCCGCACCCATCACTTTACGGACACCGATTTCCTGCGACCGCGCCGCCGCTCGGGAGACGGTGATCAGGATATAGTTAAGGGCCGCCAGGGCCAGGATAATAATCACGATACAGCACAGTTGATAGATGGAGTCGGCATCCGTATAGTGACCCCAGTCCGAAACGTTGTAATGGCATTCAGCCAGTGGACGGAATGACCAGTGGTAATGGCTCAAATCGAGATCGGGGGCGAACTTGAGGTAGCTTTGCACGGTCGGGAAGTAATACCCTCTCATCCAATCGTTCAACTTCTTTTGGAAGGTCCCCTGATCGGTGCCCGGCCTCAGTTCAACAACCAGGTAATGATCGCTGTGATTGAACTTTTCGTTGATATTCATCAGATACCGGGAATCGGCGACCAACGGCAATATCATTGAAAATTGAATGCTTGAGTTCGCCGGGGGGTCGGCAGCGATAGCCGCAACGCTGAACAGCTTGTTGCTGTCGCTCACCAATTCGATCGTCTGGCCGATCGGATCCTTGTCCCCAAAATATTTTTTTGCAGTACCCGCCGCCAGTATGACCATACGCGGGTGAGCCAGCGCTTTTTCAGGGTCCCCTGCGATCACCTTGAAAGAAAAATTGCGGAAGAAGTTACTGTCGGCATACACCAGGTCGTTCTGACGATACACCGTGCTACCCGCTTTGACAAATTCTTCCACCCCCTCCTTCCATCGCGTATAACTTAGGATCTCGGGGAAGACAGTTTGCATATCGGGCCCGACCGCAAGCGGAAAAATGTCGCTCATCCGGTCGTCATTTCCCCTTGACAGGAGGCTGAAAAAGCTCTTTTTAGGTTGATGCCTCGGGTCCGCGAACTCGTCCGTTTTTTCGACACGGAACAACCGGTCCTTTTTTACATGAAACCCGTCAAAAGATTGCTCGTACCGGATGTGAAAGAAGAGAAGGAGGCAAAACGCGATGGAAACCGAAAGCCCGAACAGGTTGATCAGGCTGAAGGTACGATGACGTAGCAGGTTACGCCAGGCAATTTTAACATAGTTCCCGAACATGGCGAATAGTTGTGGTGACTAAAATTATCGAAAATCTTCCTTATTTTCCCCCGACCGGGCGGGCAAACCGGCCGTCAAAAAAATCCGTAGATTACACCGGATTCCCGACACATCAAACCTGACACCGACATGAAACGTCTCGTTCCCAAGCACCCTCTCGCGATCCGCTGGATGCACTGGATCAATTTCCCGATCCTGGCTGCCATGATCTGGAGCGGCATGCTGATCTACTGGGCCAACGATGTCTACAAGATCCATGTCGGGCACAATATCCTGTTTTCCTTTTTCCCGCAGGGATTCTACAAATCACTCAACATCTCCTTCAGGCTGGCGGAGGGTATGGCTTTTCATTTTGTGTTCATGTGGATTTTCTTTCTGAACGGACTGGTCTATGTGACCTATACGCTGGTTTCAGGGGAATGGCGCTATCTGTTTCCGGACCGCCATTCTTTCCGGGAGGCCTGGCTGGTCGTATTACACGACCTGCACATCAGGAAAACGGCTCCGCCCCAGGTAAAGTATAACGGTGCGCAAAAAATCGCCTACACGCTGGTCATCCTCATGGGGCTTGGCTCGGTCCTCACCGGCCTGGCCATCTTTCGGCCCACCCAGTTCGCCTGGCTGACCGCGATGTGGGGCGGCTATGGCAACGCCCGGGTGATCCACTTCATCCTGACCCTTGGCTACTGCCTTTTTTTCGTCATCCACGTCATCCAGGTGATCCTGGCCGGTTGGAACAACTTCCGCGCCATGGTAGCCGGCTTTGACGTGGTCAACGACCCGCCTCCCACCGCCGTCCGCGAACCTTCGATCCTCAATCACGCCCAAAATCTGGCCGATGGAAAATAACGAGAGCCCCCTTGACCCTTCCGCTCCGCCGCCCCAACAACACACTCCCGGCGACCCAAGGTCCCCCCAACAACACACTCCCGGCGACCCGACGCCGCCCGGAGCCGCACCGGCCCGCCACCCCCTGCGCGAGAGCTTCCGCAAAGCCATTGGCACCAGCGACCAGCTGACCGCACAGCAGCAGATCAATCGCCGCACCTTCGTATCCTTCGCCGCCTTCTTCGTCCTGGGCGCCGCCGCCTGGAAATCCTGGTTCTTTATCAAGGACGCGGGACAAAGCGACGGCGTACAGGGTCCGCTTCGCAAGGTGCTCAACGTCGATGACAGGATCTTCGGCCGAACCTTTTCCCCCAATCACCTCGCACCCACCTTTCCCAAAACCGCGGCCGCCCGCAACGTGCGGTACAATAGCGGAATAGGGTTGGGGAGCAACGGATTCGACCTCGCCAAATGGGCCCTGGATGTCCGGCGGGACAATGGCGACGCTCTCAGCATCGGCATTGATGAGTTGCGCCGGTTGCCCAAGACCGAGATCGTATACGAATTCAAATGCATCGAGGGGTGGAGCCAGATCTCCTGGTGGGGCGGCGTCAAATTCAGCGACTTTGCGGCGCATTACGATCTCCGGCCCGAAACCGCCCGCGAATACGTCGGTCTCGCCACACCGGATGACCGATACTATATCGGCATCGACATGCCCAGCGCCCTCCACCCCCAAACCATCCTCGCCTACGAAATGAACGGCCAGCCCCTGCCCGTCCGCCACGGCGCCCCCCTTCGCCTCATTATCCCCGTCAAGTATGGTGTCAAACATCTAAAACGCGTCGGTCGCATCTTCTTCTCCGACACCCGCCCCCGCGACTACTGGTTCGAACGCGGATATGACTATAGTTGCAGCTTATAAATTAACATCCATTTTCCACCCATCCAATCCCCCGTCCCTTCGGGCCCAAAAAATCCCGCTCCGGCATAAAAACCCTTCCAAAACGCATCCGGACGTCCTATCTTATACAAGCTAACAATCACTGTCAACCAAAACCAACACCATGCAAGCTCAAGCAGCCATCCGCCGGTCGTGGACCCGCGGCCTCCCCACGCTCCTGTTCGCAAGCGCTTCCCTCTTCGCCACGGCCCAAACCAACTACAACCTTTCGCTCCCACGGGTGCCAAGTCCCGCTGCCAGCGTGTCGCAAACGATCGGCATCTCGACCGTAAGCGTCAAATATTCGAGGCCATCGGTCAGAGGGCGCGAAGTCTGGGGCAATCTGGTTCCATATGGTTGGAATGTACAGGGTTTTGGTGCGGGTAATAGCGCCCCCTGGCGGGCCGGGGCCAACGAGAATACGGTCCTCCACCTGTCCGACCCCGCAACGATCGAAGGCCACCAGGTTCCCGCCGGGGACTATGGCCTTTTCTTCGTCATCAACAAGGACAATACCGGCGAGGTGATCCTTTCCAGGGAACATCGTGCCTGGGGCAGTTTCTTCTATGACCCCAGGTATGATGAAATGCGCGCCAATATCAACGTACGGCCCGCCGCCTTTACCGAGTTATTGACCTACGATTTCCGCGACGTCACAAAGAATTCCTGCGAACTGGACCTTAGCTGGGAAAAAATGCAATTCCCGGTGAAGATCCAATTCGACGTGGACAAGCTCGTCATGGAAAATGCGAGACAGGAACTGACCAGCACCGCGGGCTTCAACTGGCAGGGATACGCTTTCGCGGCAAACTATGCGCTCGCCAACAAACTCACCGACAGCTATGACCAGGCGCTGAAATGGGTCGACCAGGCGATCGCCGCAAACTCCAACTTCACCGACCTGAGCATCAAGTCCGGGATCCTCAAAGAAATGGGCAAGACCGCGGAGGCCGACCTGATCAAAAAGGATGCGGTGGCGGTCGGAACGGAAGCGGAACTCAACGCCTATGGATATCAGTTGATGAACCAAAAAGAACAGGTCAGAGCCATCGAAGTCTTCATCCTCAATACCCAGCGCCACCCTTCGAGCGCGAATTGTTTTGACAGTCTCGGGGAGGCGTATGCGCTGAAAGGGGACAAGAAGAACGCCATTATCAATTTTAAAAAATCCCTGGCGCTGAATCCGCCGGCGGCCACGAAGGCCAATTCGGAGAAATACCTGAAACAGCTGGGCGTCATGTGAGCCGCTCCGCTTACACGGGGTATCCTTCGCGCCGCTTCATTTCCTCAAGTTCCTTTTTTGAGGTTACCTGGCGGAAAAGGAATGTCGGTCCGCCGGGGTTGCATTCACGAAACGGGATTCCCCCTTCGTAGAAGGTCCGGAACACCTGGCTCAATTGCTGCATGGCAAAGCGGTCCGGCAAATAGAACTGGTGTAGGTAGCGGGTTCCGCCTGCCCGGAAATGGATCTTGTTGTTGGCGCCGCTGATCGGGCGTCTCCGTCTGGCGCCAACCCAGCCCCGCCTGATCGTAGGCATACCGTCGTAACCTTCGACCAGGAAGTCCAGGTTGGTGATGTGGTCCATGGGAAATGTTTGAGCGCCGATTTGGATTCCTGCTGCGTCCACGACCAGTTGCGTATCCGACAAACCGATTTGATACAAATTTCCTTTGGCAATGAGTCGTCCGGCGATCGAGGCGATGACGCCGGCGGCAAACGGGTACAAGAGATACCCGGCATAGCTGTCCCAGGCGTTCGATAATTCAAGGATGACAAAGACCATGAAACTGGTCGTCAATAGGTAGCCGCCTATCTTGGCGATCTGCGCCCCGGGGTTCCTGACCCTGACAAAAATTCTTGTGTGAAACTGCATAACAAATGGTATGTATGGTTAAAAGTAAAATGGGTTCACCGGCCGCAAATCTACCGGTACCCGTATCTTTCTTTGAACTCCGCCAGCTCCCGTTCATTCAACACCTTGAACATATACGTCCGTGTCGACCGGTTGCGCTCCACAAACGGAATATGTCTTTCGTATAGATCCGAGAACAGCGTGGCGAGTTGTTGTACGTGCTCCTTGCTTTCGAGGTAGAACCCCACCTCGACCTTCGCCCCGCCCGAATTAAAGCTGAACGAATTCGTCATTCCGTCGGAATTGCTGCCCGAGACCATCGCCCCGTCGTTTACATACATGCCGTTAAAGGCCTCGACATTGAAGTCCATGTTCGAGACCAGCCGCATCGGGTAATGAACCGCTCCGACCCTGATACCCTCGGGGTCGACAACCAGTTCGTCCTCCGACAGCCCGTAACTGCGGACGTCTCCCCGGGCGATCACCGCGCCGATGACCACGATCGCGATTCCAACGCCGAAAACGTAAGGAATATATCCATTCATGCCGGGAATGAAGACAAGGAGCAGGGAAGAGGCCGCGACAACAAGACCCGCGTACGCCAGATATGCCCGTCTGTTGCGCCTGGAGACAACCAACTTTGACCGAAACTCCATGGCCCAATATACTACAAAATCTCAACCCCCGTCTGGCCGCCGCCGCCCGCACCCCCGTCTGGCCGCCGCCGCCCGCACTCTTAAACTTTCTCATAGACCACAGCCGCCCCCTGCCCCACGCCGACGCACATCGTCGCCAGACCATGCCTGGCCCCGCGCCTCCCCATCTCGTGCAACAGCGTCGTCGAGATCCGCACGCCGCTGCAGCCCAGCGGATGCCCGATCGCAATCGACCCGCCATTGACATTGACGCGCGAGGGGTCCAGCTCCAGTTCCTGCTGGCACACCAGCGCCTGCACGGCGAATGCTTCGTTCAGTTCGATCAAATCCAGGTCCGGGGCCGCCAGACCGGCACGTTGCAACGCCTTTTTCGTCGCCGGGATCGGCCCGACGCCCATGATCGCGGGATCGACGCCGGCCACTGCCATGCTCACCACCCGCGCCATCGGCCGCAACCCAAACCGCCGTACCCCCTCCTCGCTGGCCAGCAGCATAGCGGCGGCGCCGTCATTGATGCCCGCGGCGTTCCCGGCCGTCACCGTCCCATCCTTGACAAAAGCCGGGCGCAGCGCAGCCAGTTTCTCCATCGAGGTCTGGCGGGGTTGCTCATCCGTATCGAAATAGATCTTTTCCTGTTTCCCTCCCAGGATCTCGACGGGCGCAAGTTCCGCTTTCCACTTTCCCGCCGCCAAAGCCGCAAAATATTTTTGCTGGGAGGCCAGACCGAAGGTATCCTGCGCCTCGCGCGAAACCTTCCATTGACGCGCCACATTCTCCGCCGTCTCCCCCATCGAGAAGGGGTGATAGGCCTCGGCAAGCCGTTTGTTGACGAATCTCCAGCCGATCGTGGAGTCAAAGGTTTCCGCATTCCGGCTATATGCGCTGCCGGCCTTGGCCATTACGAAAGGCGCCCGGGTCATGCTCTCGACCCCGCCCGCGATATAGATGTCCCCCTCGCCGCAGGCGATCGCGCGGGAGGCATCCATGACCGCCTGCAGCCCGGAGGCGCAAAGGCGGTTCACCGTATTACCCGCCACTGTAACCGGCAAGCCCGCCAGCAACGTCGCCATGCGGGCCACGTTCCGGTTGTCTTCGCCCGCCTGGTTGGCATCTCCCGCGATCACATCCTCGATCGCCGCCGGGTCGACCGCCGTATTCCGTGCAAGCAGAACCCGGATGACGTGCGCCAGCAGGTCGTCCGGCCTGATCGTGCTGAGGCCGCCGCCGTATTTTCCTATCGGGGTACGGACCGCGTCGATAACATATACCTGATTCATAGTCAATGGCTAAAGTTTGGGCCGTAAGTTACATAATTCCCTGCCCGGATACACGCGTTCCCTTCTGCTCAAAATCCCTTATCTTTAAAACACTCACCAAACGCTGCTCATTATGGGATCCCAAACCGCTAACGCCAGGCTCTGGGGCCGTCACGCCAGGGACTGGGCCTCCATCCAGGAGCCCTGTCACAATTCCGGTTATGATTATGCCATCCGGGCCCTCAACCTGACGGGCAATGAAACCCTGCTCGACATCGGCTGTGGGACCGGGGGTTTTTGTGTAAAGGTCGCGCCAAAGGTCCGGTTCATCACTGGTATCGACGGCACCGTCGAGCTCGTGGAAGAGGCGCGTCGCCGGCTTCCCGCTTATCCCTTCCTGGTTGGCGAGATGGAATCGCTTCCTTTCCCCGACGAGGCCTATGACATAGTGACCGGGTTCAACTCCTTTCAGTACGCGGCCATCATCGACCATGCGCTGGCCGAAGCCCACCGGGTCCTGAAGCCGAACGGACGTCTCGTCGCCATGATCTGGGGCAACAAGGAAGATTGCCAGGCAGCGGTTTCGCTGGGCGCCATGGGTCGGTTACTTCCTCCGCCGCCACCGGGCACGCCGGGCCCCTTCGCGCTCTCCGAACAGCACCTGCTCGAACGTACCCTCGAAATCTCCGGCTTCACCATTCTTTCCACCGCCGACGTCGATTCGACATGGGACTATCCCGATGTGGCCACACTTCTGCGCGGCCTGCTCTCCGCCGGTCCTTCCGCAAAGGCGATCGACGGGGTGGGCTACGACAAGGTTGCCGCCGCGGTCACCGCCAGCCTGCCGCCCTTTACCCGCGACGACGGACATATCGTCTATAACAATAAATGGCGCGTCGTGATCGCGCAGAAACAAGGATGACGGGAGAAAGCAGCCCGTTTTTACCAACCTGCTTCACAATGACTTGACTACCAATTATTAATGCGTCGCCGACGCCCGGGCCCCGTCCGTTTTCAATACAGGGCTGTCCGTTTTCGATACAGCCCTCGCGTGCGCCTGATTTGTCGTATCTTTGCGCCCCCATGGAAGTGAAGCAGAATATCAGGAACCTCAACTTCGCGGAGATCGAAACGTATTTCGAGACCCTCGGCGAGAAGAAATTTCGCGCGAGACAAGTCTACGAGTGGCTCTGGCAGAAACATGCCCACAGTTTCGAAGACATGACGAACCTGAGCAAGCCGCTCCGCCAGCAACTGGCGGAGACCTTCAGCTTCCCCGCCCTTCGCGTGGATGCGACCCAATACAGCTCCGATGGAACGATCAAGAGCCGCTTCCGCACCGCTGACGGTCATCTGGTCGAAGGGGTGCTGATCCCGACCGACGAACGCAAGACGGCCTGTGTCTCTTCGCAGATCGGGTGCTCGCTGAGCTGCAAGTTCTGCGCGACCGGCTATATGAAACGGGAACGCAACCTGGAATTCGACGAGATCTACGACGAAGTCGTGCTCATCAACCAGCAAAGCGAAAAAGCATACGAAAAAAAATTGACCAATATCGTCTTTATGGGGATGGGCGAACCCTTGCTCAACTATAAGAACGTCTTGCGGGCCATCGATCGGATCACCTCCCCCGACGGACTCGCCATGAGCCCGCGGCGCATCACCGTCTCGACGGCGGGCGTCGCCAAAATGATCCGTCAACTCGGTGACGACCAGGTCAAATTCAAACTGGCGCTCTCGCTTCATGCCGCCAACGACAAGAAGCGCAACGAGATCATGCCCATCAATGAGACCAATAACATCAAGGCCCTCATCGATGCGCTGAATCATTTTTACCAAATGACCGGCAACGAGATCACCTTCGAATATATTCTCTTCAAGGATTTCAACGACAGCCGCCAGGATGCCGACGAGCTCGTCAGGATCTTCCGGCAGGTGCCCGCCGATCTGGTCAATATCATCGAGTACAACCCGATCGACCAGGCCCGTTTTTCCAAACCCGACGAGCAGGCCATCCATCAATTCATGTCCCATCTCGAAAAGAACCGCGTCAACGCGCGCCTTCGCCGCAGCCGCGGAAAGGACATCGACGCCGCCTGCGGCCAGCTCGCCAACAAGGCTTAGGGGAGCCGGGCCGATCGTCGCCCCGCCTCAGCGCGCCCCCCGATCCTCGCCGGAGCCTACCTCGTCTCCCCGGCCTTCGCCACCTCTAGCTGCTGCAACGCCGCCTCCGTTTTGACCCAGGACCTGTTGCCCTTCGCGTCCGCCGGCGCGTTCCGTCGGGAATAAAACTCTTCGATATTCTCCCTCAGTTCGTCATTCAACCGCCTGAACTTATTTTTTTTCAGCCGGACAACCAATTTGTCATAGTTTCTATCCGCCATACCATACTCTCCGGGCGTGGTGAAGTTACCGGTATCATAATCGACGTTTGGCAGCCGGCTGGTGCCGGCGCGACAGGCTCGCAGCGCGGCGGTGTATCTGGTGACGATCGTGTCGAAACTGGAGTAATAAAGTTTCGCCACCGCCGGCCCCGGCGTCCTGAATTTCATCGCCCGCAAGGGGCCGATCTTGGGAATGACCGTGACCAGCAAGGCGAACACACCCGAGAAGACGTTAGCCCTGTAGCCTTTCCTTCCGGCCCAGCGGTAGTCGTTGGCCGGGTGAGCTTTCTTCAGCTGATTCTTTTTCAGGATCCAGGCCGTCCCGGTCAGCATCGGGAAGAAACGTTTGAACGACCACCTCAACATCGCCGAAGAAAGGGAAAAGACCGGAAAGACTTTGTGTATATCCAGGCCGTACACTTCGGTGAAAGCCCTTGCCAGCAACCCGTCCGAAATCTCAAACCCTATAAAGTCATGATAGGCGATCTTCGTATAATCGCCCTCCACCGTCTGCATCACATCGAACCCGAACTCCACGCGCTTGTGGGAAATATGGTTCTCTTCATACGTCACGACATTCCCGAATTTCTCCCGCTCCTTGGGATATAGCATCGGAACGGATTTGTTGGTGGCCAAAGAATGACCGTATTTATCCGCCATGTAGTGACTCAGGAACCCAAGCGCAAACGCATATTCGTCGATATCCCGCGCGTCGGCAAGCAGGGCGTCTACAAAATCTCCGCTCCTGACGTAGTGGACCAGGTTGGTAAAAAATGGACTTCCGAAAGGAAAATAGCCGATGTCCGGCGCTATGGCCCCGCCGTATGCATACGCGTGCGCCTTTTTCAAGTCCGCCGGAGTCGACCCCGGAAATTTGGCCAAAAGAAGCGGCCGGATGGTGCTTGCCCAGCAGGAATCGATCAGGGCCTCATGGGCGAGTATAGAATACCCGTAAGAGGTCTTCGCGAAAAAAAGGATCACCACGAGGATGAACGCCCGGCCACCCATTTTGGAGACAGTCATACATGAAACATATTAAAATTACCCCGCTCTGCTCCGCTGCGCATTCACCACAAAAAATGGGGATTTTCTTCCTTACCTACCCGTTCATCCCCCAACCGCACAATCGGTAGATGTCTAGCCTTGTTCCTCGGCTGGGCAGCCCATGCGCAGACGGCAGGCCACGATCTGCCCGCCGATTCCACCCATCAGCATCCGATGCACCACCATTGGAATAATCGCGTCGGTGGCCCCGATAGCCTGATTAGCCATCACTACAACCGTGCCGAAAGCTCCCATGCCAACGGAATCGACCGGGACGACCAGGCCGGCCGTTTCGACCGATCCGACCGTTTCGCCCGCGGCCGCCGTTTCGACCGCCGCCACCACAACTTTATCCGCTATACGCCTGAGCAGCGCCAACAAGCCATGGCGGTCAACAAAGACTTCCGGCAAAAACGCGAGGACCTCTTCAGGCAGGACAACATCACGCTGCGATAATACAAGGACGCTCTCCTCGCACTGGAAAAAGACCGAAAGACAAAAATGCGGTCGCTTCTGACACCGCAGCAAAAGTCAGCCATGGCCGCGCACCGCAAACAGCGCCAAGACAACGCCCGGATCCGGGCGGCGGCCCGGCTGGAGCGTCTTCGCCTCAACCTCAACCTGAGCGATGACCAGGTGGCCCGCCTCAAGACAGGCCGGGAGGACTTCCGCGGCAAAGCCCGCGCCATCCATGAGAACGACAACCTGTTGCCCCGGGAAAAACGGGCACAAATGGAGGTGCTCATGGCGTCGCGCAGGGACAACCTGAAATCGATCCTTACGCCCGAACAACTCAATAAATTTCAGCAGATGGGCCACCACCGGTTCGGCGGCCCCTGGCAGGGTCATGGTACCTACAGCGGGAGAACGACCTGATCGTTCTTCCGCCCCCCTTTTGCTTTTTTTATGCTACCTTCGCACCTCAATACTGTTGTAAAACAGCAAATTCGCAATCATGAAAAAGCATTCCTCCGGCGGGGAGCGTCCCACTCTCGGGAAACGCAAGACCGACAATTTCAGCAAATTCTATAATAAGAAACGCAACAGCGCCGTAAAGGAGGAGTTGCGCCAGGAGAAAAAGGCCGCCAAGAAAGAGCGGGAAGAGGCCATCCGGAAACACTTCGAAGACCGCCGCCAGTCCCGCGCCGTCCCGAACCCACCCCTCGCCGCCGCGACTCCATCCCGCGCCGTCCCGAACCCACCCCTCGCCGCCGCGAACCCATCCCGCGCCGTCCCGGCTCCACCCCGCACGCGCACTAACCCTTCCCCCGCCCGGCCCGCGCCCCCTACCGGTGAAACCATGCCGCTTAACAAATTTATTGCGCACGGCGGCATCTGCTCCCGCCGCGACGCAGCGGAACTCGTCCGCCAGGGCAAGGTGACCGTCAACGGCCAGCTCGTCACGGAGCCCGGCACCAAAGTCCACCCCTCCGACACCATCAAGGTGGGGGGCAAAAAGATAACGATCTCGCATAACCTCGTTTATATCCTCCTCAACAAACCAAAGGACTATATAACAACGACCGACGATCCCCAGGGCCGCCGGACCGTCGTCGATCTGATCAGGAACGCCACGACCGAACGCGTCTTTCCCGTCGGCCGGCTGGACCGCAACACGTCGGGGGTGCTGCTGTTTACCAACGACGGCGACCTCGCGCAGAAACTCGCGCATCCCAGCCACCAGATCAGGAAGATCTATCACGTCACCCTCGACAAACCCCTCAACAAGGCCGACTTCGACAAAATAGCCGCGGGCGGCATCACGCTTGAAGACGGTCCCGCCCCGGTCGATGATCTCGCCTACGCCGATCCGAAAGACCGCACCCAGATCGGGATCGAGATCCACAGCGGCCGCAACCGGATTGTCCGTCGCATCTTCGAGCACCTGGGTTATGACGTTCGCGGGCTCGACCGCGTGATGTATGCCGGGCTGACAAAAAAGAATGTCCAGCGCGGCCACTGGCGCCTGCTTGCCGAAAAGGAGGTGCGTATCCTGAAATATCTCAACTCGTCGATCAAAGGGTCTCCTGGCCGTGCCAAAGATATTGCGCCAACCGCCGACACTTCACCCGACCTCGCCGATCACTCGCCCGCCGCGTCCGGGCGCGCATCCTCCAAAACCATCGCCCCCTCCCCCGCCTCCCCCTTCCAACGTCCAAACCGCCCCAATCCCCTCCCCCCCCCCCCCCCCCCCCCATCCCCACACCCCAATCCCCCCCCCCCCCCCGGCCCCCCCCCCCCCCACCC
>Ga0134125_10000642_pt1 | contig 46161 bp, 42 predicted proteins | sample KB31751_FD_96464 | JGI IMG/M metagenome (GOLD analysis project Ga0134125, IMG submission 96464) | Terrestrial soil microbial communities with excess Nitrogen fertilizer from Kellogg Biological Station, Michigan, USA - KB3-175-1 | ecosystem: Environmental > Terrestrial > Soil > Unclassified ...
CAATCTAGTCTTCGGCGTGCCGGCAGAAGTCTCCGAGCACCTGATCCCGTCGCCGATCGTGAAGAAGGTCTCCTTCACCGGCTCGATCCCGGTCGGCAAGCATCTCGCCGGCCTCGCGGCGAAGGGCATGAAGCGCGCCACGATGGAGCTCGGCGGCCACTCGCCGGTCGTCGTCTTCGCCGACGCCGATCCGGAGAAGGCAGCCGACGTCATCGCCGCGTTCAAGTATCGCAACGCCGGGCAGGTGTGCATCTCGCCGACGCGCTTCTACGTGCAGGAGCAGTCCTACCCGAAATTCCTCGCGCGCTTCACCGAGTACGCCAAGAGTCTCAAGATGGGCGACGGCCTGGAGAAGGGCACAACCCTGGGCCCGCTCGCCAATCCGCGCCGGCTCGACGCGATGGAGTCGTTCGTCAACGACGCCAAGGATCGCGGCGGCAAGATCCAGACCGGCGGCTCGCGCCACGGCAACCAGGGCTTCTTCTTCCAGCCGACGGTCGTCACCGAGGTGCCGGACGATTCCAAGATCATGACGCAAGAGCCGTTCGGCCCGGTGGCGCCGATCGTGCCGTTCAAGACCTTCGACGAGGTGGTCGAGCGCGCCAACTCGCTCGAATACGGGCTTGCGGCCTATGCCTTCACCGCGTCGGCAACGACGGCGACCGCCATCGGCGAGGCGATCCAGTCGGGCATGGTTGGCGTCAACTCGGTCGCGGTGTCGACGCCGGAGACGCCGTTCGGCGGCGTCAAGGAGTCCGGCTACGGCTCCGAAGGCGGCATCGAGGGCCTCAGCGCGTACCTGAACACGAAGTTCGTGTCGCAGGGGTAATCGGCGCATCTCTCACGAAATGCAAATGGCCGGGCATGTCCCGGCCATTTTTTTCTTCTGTCATCGCCGGGCTTGACCCGGCAATCCATGATGGCTGTCCGCGACCGCCGGACATACGTAACGCTTTACGCGTGGCGCTTCGTCATGGATGCGCGGGTCAAGCCCGCGCATGACGCAGAGTTTGTTTCCCGCGCCGCAGTCTTTACTTGCCAGCCAACCCCTTCCGGCACGCGGCCCACACCTTCGCCGGCGTTGCCGGCATCTCCATGTGATTGGCGGCGCCGTTCGGGATCGCGTGCGCGATCGCGTTCATCACCGCGGCAATCGCCGCCGTGGTGCCGGCCTCGCCGGTGCCCTTGACGCCTAGCGGGTTGGTGGTCGCGCGCGTCGAATGCATCGCCTCACGAAGCTCGGCCGGCATGTCGTGCGCATGCGGCATGCCGTAGTCCATGAACGAGCCGGAGACGAGCTGCCCGCTCTGCGGATCGTAGACCGCGTTCTCGGTCAGCGCCTGGCCGAGGCCATTGGCGATCGAGCCCTGCACCTGGCCTTCGACAACGATGGTGTCGAGCGGCACGCCGCAATCGTCGACCGCAGTGTAGGTCACGAGATCGACACGGCCGGTGTCGGGATCGATCTCGACTTCGGCGATGTGGCAGCCGTTGGGGAAGGTGAGCGGCGCTTCGGCCTTCTCCTTGCTGTCGAGCGGCTCGCCGCTCTCTTTCGCGCGCCGGGCGGTCTCGAACAACGACACCTTGCGGTCGGTGCCGACGACTTCGAACGAACCGTTTTTGAACTGAATGTCGCCTTCCGACGCTTCCAGCAGCCCGGCGGCGGCTTTCCTGCCTTTGGCGACGACGGCGTCGGCCGTGGCGATGATGGCCGCGCCGGCGCACATAGCCGAACGCGAGCCGACCGACGCGAAGCCCGCGAGGCCCATCGCGGTGTCGCCGTGCCGGTGCTCGATGGTTGTCGGGTCGATGCCGAGCTTCTCCGCCAGCACGCGCGCGAACACGGTGGCGTGGCTCTGCCCGGTCGATTGCACGTTCAGGCCGAGCGCGAGCTTGTCGCCTCCGGGAAAGCCGATCGAGGCCGACTCGGTCGGCATGGCGCCGGCGTGCTCGAGCATGCAGGAGACGCCGATGCCGCGCAGCTTCTTGCGCCTGGCCGACTCGCGCCGGCGCTTGTTGAAATTGGCGTAGTCGGCGAGCGCCAGCGCCTTGTCGACGAGGCCGGGGAAATAGCCGCTGTCGTAGGTGTTGCCGACGGCAGTCTTGAGCGGGATCGCCGATTTCGGGATCAGGTTCTTCTTGCGCAGCCGCACCGGGTCCATCTTGAGGATGCGCGCCGCTTCCTCCACGACGCGCTCGAGCGCGTAATTCGCCTCCGGCCGTCCCGCGCCGCGATAGGGGCCGATCGGCGTGGTGTTGGAGAAATAGCAGGCGGCCGACACATCCACTTTGGGGATGCGATACATGCCCGGCAGGCAGCGCGCGAAGTTGTTGGTGTTGATGTTGACGCCGGCGACCGAGACGTAGGCGCCCTGGTTGCACAGGTGCCGCACGCGCAGCGCCAAAAACTTGCCGCTATCGTCGAGCGCGAGCTCGGCTTCCGTCACCGTGTCGCGCGCCTGCGTGTCGGTGAGGAAGGCTTCCGAGCGGGTCGACTGCCAGTGCACCGGCCGCCCGGTCAGGCGCGCGGCGACCAGCACCACGGCGTATTCCGGATAGAACGGCGTCTTCATGCCGAAGGCGCCGCCGACGTCCTCGGTGATGATGCGCAGCCTGTCCGGCGTCACGCCCATCACGGCGGCGCCGGGACCCTGCAGCGCGAAGGCGCTCTGCGAGCCGGCGTAGAGCGTGTAGGCCTCCTTGTCCTTGTCCCAGACGCCGGTCGCGCCGCGCGTCTCCATCGAGGCGACGACCATGCGCTGGTTGACGACCTTGACGCGGGCGACGTGCGCCGCGCCGGCGATGATCTTCGCGACCTCGCGCTCGTTGTCCTCGCTCGGCAGCGGGCCGGGCCAGTCGACGCAGAGATTGCCCGGCGCCTCGGGGAAGAGCTGCGTCTTGCCCGCCATTGCGTCGTCGAGCGTGATGACCGGTGTCAGTTCCTCGTAGTCGACCGCGACCAGATCGGCGGCGTCCTGCGCATTGGCGGCGGTGTCGGCGACAACGGCCGCGACGGCGTCGCCGACATGCATCACCTTCTCGCCGGCCAGCGCCGGGCGGAACGGCATCGGCATCTTGGCGCCGCCGCGGCCGACGACCGGCGGGTGACGTGCTACCGAGCCGACGCCGGCGGCGGTCATGTCGGCCGCGGTCAGCACCGCCAGTACGCCCCTGGCCTTGCGGGCGGCCTCCACGTCGACCGCCTTGATCCGGGCATGGGCGTGCGGCGAGCGCACGAACACGCAGGCCGCCTGGTTCGGCAGCCGCGGATCGTCCGTGAACCGCCCGTGCCCCGTCACCAGGGCGTCGTCCTCGACGCGGGGCGGGCGTTGCGTGCGGGCGGGGCTGGTCGATGACATGGAGACTTCCGGATGGATGGGACGGACGCGGCCGGATGCTAACGCAGGTCGGCGTGGGGAAAAAACCGGATTTCTCGCAGCCTGTGCAGCGCCGGATTGCCGGCGAGGGGCTTGCGCGCCTGCGGCCTGTACGGCAGGTGAGGCGCGGCCCGCAGCGCACGGCCCGCACGCACCTTTCAGGGGATGAAATGAACAAGACGCGGACGATCGACACGCACACGCACATTCTGACGCTGGAAACGGCGGCGATGCTGACCAAGGCCGGCGCCAAGGTGACGATCACGCGCGACAGCGAAGACCTATCGACGCTCGATGTGAATGGCGTCGTCTACAAGGCGTTCCCGACCGGCGGCTACGACATTCCGCGCCGGCTGGAGGACATGGACGCGACGGGCGTCGACGCCCACGTGCTGTCGGCGACGCCGCAGACCTACCTCTACAATCTCGAGCCGGAGGTCAGCGCGGCCTTGGCGCAGATCCAGAACGATCAGATGGCCAAGCACGTCGCCGCGCATCCGGATCGCTTCATGGCAATCGGAACCTTGCCGCTGGCGCAGCCCGCGCGCGCCGCCGACGAGCTCAGGCGCGTGATGACGAAGCACGGCTTCAAGGGCGCGATGTTCGCGTCGAATGTGAAAGGCACCAATCTCGACGACCCGATGTTCGAGCCGCTGTGGGCCGAAGCCGAGAAGCTCGGCGCCTTCATGTTCGTGCATCCGAACAATGTCGCCGGCGCCGACCGGCTGACGGCCTACTACCTCGCCAACCTCATCGGCAATCCGCTCGACACCACCATCGCCGCCGCTTCGCTGTTCTTCGGCGGCGTCATGGATCGCTATCCGAAGCTCAAAGTCATGCTCGCGCATGGCGGTGGTTTCACGCCATACCAGGCGCCGCGCTGGGAGCACGGCTGGAAGGTGCGCGCGGAGGCGAAGAAAAATATCAAGTCGCAGCCGAAGAACATCGCCGGCCGCTTCCTCTACGACACCATCCTGCACTCCGATAAGACGCTCGAGGCGATGATCGGCCTCGTCGGTGCCGACAAGGTAATGCTCGGCAGCGATTATCCTTACGATATGGCGATGCTCGATTGCGTTGCCCACGTGCGCGGCCTGAACATCTCCGACGCCGACAAGCAGGCGATCCTCCAGGGCAATTTCGAGAAATTCCTCGCCGGGATGCCGAAATGAACGCGCCGGCTAAAGCCGCTCGCATCTCTGTCGCCGCCGCGCGCGGCCTGATCGGCGATGCAATGCTGAAAGTGGGCGTCCCCGACGACGATGCCGGCAAGATCGCCGAGCTGATGGTCGAGGCCGACCTGATCGGCGCCGACGCGCATGGTGTGTTCCGCCTGCCGCAATACATCCAGCGCCTGAAATTCGGCTCGACCAATCCGCGGCCGAACATCAGGGTCGAGCGCAGCGCGCCGGCGACCGCGCTGGTGCACGGCGACAACGGCATGGGCCATCTCGTCGTCGCGCGCGCGGCGGAAACCGCGGTCGAGCTTGCGCGCGAATGCGGCGTCGCCTGGGTCGGCTGCAACATGTCGGGCCATGCGGGCGCGGCCGGCGTCTACGCCGCGCTGCCGCTGAAAGCCGACATGATCGGCATGTATTCGGCGGTGGCCAACGCCAACCACATGCCGCTCGCTGGCGGCGCCGAGCCGCTGCTCGGCACAAATCCGTTCGCCATCGCCATTCCGGCCGGCGAGGAGCCGCCGGTGGTGCTCGACATCGCCACCTCGATTGTGTCGTACGGCACGATCAAGAACCATCGTCTCCAGAACAAGCCGCTCAAAGGCGACTGGATGATCGATCCGAAGACCGGCGAGGCGATCATTGACCCGCACAAGAGCGCCGAGGCCCTGCTGCTGCCGATGGCCGGTTACAAGGGCGCGGGCCTGGCGCTGATGCTCGGCCTGCTCGCCGGCACGCTCAACGGCGCGCTGTTCGGCCGCGACTGTGTCGACTTCAACGCCGAGCCGGACCGCGTCACCAACACCGGGCAGTTCGTGGTCGCGCTCGATCCGTCACGCTTCCAGAAGCTCTCACACTTCAAAGCCGAGGTCGACCGTCACGTGCGCTCGTTGCGCAACTCGAAGGCGCTGCCGGGCGAGAGCGTGCGGCTGCCGGGCGACGCTCGCGCGCAGCGTCGCGCCGATCGGCTGGCGAATGGACTGGCCCTGCCGCCGGAATTGCTGAAGCAGCTCGATAAACTGGCGGTCGAGATGGCGATCAAGCCGCTCGGCGCGCGTTAGCGCCTAGGCAACGGCCCTCAAGTCGTCGTCGCTCAGCGGCAGCGCGACCGGCTTCTTGCGCTTGGCCGACAGGTCGAGCGCCTTGGTCAGCAGCAGGTTGCGATGCGCTTCCTCGACGGTCGCGGCCGCGGTCGGCAGGCCGAGCGAGACGCGGTTGAGCCAGCTCACCGTTTCGTCCGCCATCGGCCCGCGCAGTTCGCCGAGCGCCATGTCGCCGGGCGGATAGCTGCCCATGAAGTCGACGAGCCTTGTGGCATCCGGATTGTAGCCTTCCGATTGCGCCTTCGACACCGCGAGCACGATGTCGCGATGCGTGTCGTCGATGGTGAGCACGCCGGTGGTGCCGGAAATGCCGACCTCGAGCGAATAGACCGCGGCGGGCCAGGTCACCGGCATCGCCCACGACATGCTCAGATGATAGATCGTGCCGTCGGAGAAGGTGATCATGCCGGCAGTGGCGTCGATGCCCTGATAGAGCGGGCCCATCACCTTGTCGATCGAGCGCGCATAGACTTCGACCGGCGTCTTGCCTTCGAGGCACCACATGCAGATGTCGAGCGCGTGCGTGCCGGAAATGACCATCGGCGAGATGGTCGATGGATCGTCGGTGCGCTTGTAGTTGTCGATGGCGACGAGGCGGTTCATGAAGGCGCGCGAGGTGACGAGCGTGACGTCGCCGAGCGCGCCGGTGCGGCACTTTTCCTTTGCGGCCAGCCAGCGGCGGCGGAAGCGCTGCGTATAGCCGACCACGGCGTCGATCTTGGCGTCCTTGATCAGCTTCAGGACGCGCGCCGATTCGTCGAGCTTCGTCGCCAGCGGCTTCTCGATCAGCATCGGGATGCCGCGCTCGACGCAGGCCATGATCGGATCGACGTGCAGGTGCTCGTCGGTGGCGATGATGGCGCAGGTGACCTCGGGCCGCTTGATGAGCTCGACGTAGCTCTGCGTCACGAAATCGGCGCTGACCTTCGGCCCGACCTCGCCAGCGCGGTTCGGGTTCTTTTCCGCCAGGCCGATCCACTCGACCGCCGGATGCCGCGCCGCCACCTCGCCGCGGAACAGGCCGACGCGCCCGCCGCCGATGATGGCGAGGCCGAGGCCCTTGGCTGATTTTCTCATTTCGCAACTTCCTCTCGGCATTGCAACTCTCCCCGCAAGCGGAGAGAGGGAGCCCGCCGCTAATTATTCAACCCCGCACGGATTTTCTTCTTGAAATCGGCAATGGCCGAGATCGCTTCGTTGTTGAGCGGCAGGCTGACCGGCTCGCCGATATCGGCCGACAGGTCGGCGGCGCTGTAGGTCTCCATGACGCGCCGCGCGCTTTCGGGCGTGACCATGACCGGCCTGTTCTTGATGCAGGACTCGAGGAAGTAGATCGTCTCCGGCCCGATGCCGCCGGCGAACACGTGATCGACCTGCTCGCCCGGCATGGTCGACATCGGGAATTCCTGGCCGCGCCGTTCGGTGTTGAGCCAGTTGTCGCGCTGCGTGTCGTCGAGGAACAGCGAGCCGTCAGTGCCGGTAATCTCGATCCAGGTCGAGCAATAGTTCGGATAGCTGCCGGGCAAATTCCAGCCGCCGCCGATCATGACGACGACGCCGTTGTCCATCGTGACCGTGGTGAACATCACGTCGTGCGAGCCGTTCACCGGCTGCATGTAGCCGTAGGCGCCCTGCGAGTAGACGCGGATCGGCTTGGCCGGCTCGAGCAGCCAGTAGACGAAATCGAGGTCGTGGGTGGACTCCATGACCACCGGGGAGAGGCGGACGCGCCCGGCGATCTTCTTGCCGAGTTCGCGCGACAGGTGACGGCTGACCAGCACCGAGACGACATTGCCGAGCGTGCCGTCGACGATCTTCTTCTTGGCGTAAGCGATCTTGGTGTTGAACCGCTGCGAGTAGCCGATGGTGAATTTCAGGTTGTTCTGCTTGGCGAGATGGATCAGCTCGTCGGCTTCCCACAGCTCGAGCGCGATCGGTTTCTCGAGCATCACGTGCTTGCCGCCCTTCAGGCAGTCGCGCGCGATCGGGTAGTGGTTGGCCTCCGGCGTGGTCGAGATATAGACGACCGAAATGTTCGGGTTGTTGATGATGTCGTTGTAGTCGGCCGTCGCGACTGCGGGCTTGTACAGCGCCTTCACCTCGGCGAGCCGGTCCGGCTTGATGTCGCACAAATGCAGCTTGTCGACGAGCGCGGTTCGCGACAGCGCTTCCGCGCGCAAACCTCCGATCCAGCCGACACCGACGACCGCAGCTTCAACCGTTTGCACCGGCGTTTCCCCGTCTCGTTGCTTCGTGAGCCGGGAGAGTAGCCACAGGTCAGCGCCTCGGGAAAGAGGCTCTATTTCGTGCGCGCATCTTTCACTTCGCGAAAGCGCCAAACACTGCCTGTGCGAACTGCGGATAGACCTCGGCCAACTGCGGCGCCACCGCCTCGCGCATCAGCCGCAGTGTTTCAGGCGACGGCGCCGGGGTGTCCGGAACGCTTGCCGGCCGGTCGAAATCGAAGCCGGTGTTCTCGATCACCTCGGCGACCGTATGGCCGGGGTGGACGGTCTCGAGCCGGAAGCGGCCATCGGCGAAGCCGAATACGCAGCGGTTGGTCACCAGCGCGATCGGGCCGCCGGTGCGGAACACGTTCGGCTCGCTGGCGCCCGGCGCGCTGACGAAGTCGACCTGCGGCACCAGCGTGCGCCGCGAATGCTCGGTGCGGAACAGGATCACCTTCGGTACCACGTAATAGAGATAGGCCGAACCGAAGGAGCCGGGGAAGCGCACCTTGGGGTGGCCGTGTTCGCCGATCTCGACGAGGTTGATGTTGCCGTGGCCGTCGATCTGTCCGCCCGAGAGGAAAAACACGTCGATGCGCCCCTGGCCGGCGCAGTCGAACAGTTCGCGGCCGCCGTCGGTCCAGAACGTGTGCTTCGCGCTGCCGAGCAGCGAGACGTAAGGGCGGCCGTTGCCGCGTTCGCGCGCCAGCAGCGCCGCGGTTGCGGGGATCGGCGAGGCATTTCCGACGGCGACGTGACGCACGTCGCCGATCAGGTCGGCGATGACGGAAGCAAGCATCTCTTCGGGACGGAAGGTCACGTTCACTTATCCCTCCCCTGCAAGGGGAGGGTCCGGCGCGCGTAAGCGCCGGGGGTGGGGTCACGTCGCAATTGAGAGTGCCCCCACCCGGCTCGCTTCGCTCGCCACCCTCCCCCGCAAGCGGGGGAGGGATGAGAAAGGTTACGCCGCCCGCTTCTCATGCACATATTTGTCCAGATACTCGGCGAAGCCTTCCGCGGTCGCCGCCATCTTCGCGTAGAGCGCAAGGTGCTCGCCATCGGATTTGTAATGATCGGGCAGCGGCAACGGCCAGGCGCCGCGCTCGGCCACCGCGACGTGCTCGACGTAGAAGCCGGGCAGGGTGCCGGCGGCGGTCAGCGGATCGGCGAGCAAATCGTCGTCGACGATCTTCTCCACCGTAACGATCGTCTTCGCCGCGGCGTGTGCCATGGTTGTCAGCTCGCGCTGGCGGCCGATCCATACATTGCCGAAGCGATCGGCCATCGGCGCGTGGAAAAGCGCGACGTCGGGTTTGATCGCCGGCAGCAGCACGATCCGATCGTCGTTCCCGAACGGGCTATCGACGACTTTCCAGTCGTCGCGATATTTCAGCACATCGGAGCCGATCAGCCCGCGCAGCGGCATGAACGGCACGCCTTTTTCGGCCGCCTGCAAGGCCGCGTGCAGTGCCGGGCAGGTGGCGTCCTTCATGGTGAAGGCGCCGCCGGTGACACCGGCCGAAAAGCGCGGCGCCGGGCCGAATTCGCCGAGGCTGACCGCGCTCGTCTCCAGCGTCGCCACGCACCCGGCGCCGATCAGCAGGTCGGCCTGCATGCTCGACGTCGGCAGCGCGACGAGATGCAGCCGCTTCACGCCGCGCCGGATCATTGCGCGCGTGGCGGCCATCGGCACACCGGCGACCTCGCGCGGCACCACCAGCAGGCAGCCGTCGCCGATGGGCGCGAGCGCTTCGTCCAGTGAAATCTGCGCCATGACCGGCCCTTTGGGACGCGGCCCACGCCGGCCGCGCAGGGCATTTCTCACATTGTTGCGCTTGCCAGGTCCAGACAATTTTGCCACGTGAAGGGCATGGCAACACTGCAAGACAAGCTCGCCCAGGGCCGTTTCGTCCTCACCGCCGAAGTCACGCCGCCCGTTTCCGCCGACCGCAACGATCTCCTCGCCAAGGCCGCGCCGCTGAAAGGCCTCGCCGACGCGGTGAACGTGACCGACGGCGCCGGCGCGCGCACGCACATGTCCGCGCTGACCGCGGCGATGCTGCTGAGCGACGCCGGCATCGAGCCGATTCTTCAGCTCACCTGCCGCGACCGGAACCGTATCGCCTTGCAGAGCGATCTCCTTGGCGCCACGGCGCTCGGCATCCGCAACCTGCTGGTGCTGCGCGGCGACGATCCGTCGGCCGGCGACCAGCCCGACGCCAAGCCGGTGTTCGACCTTGACGCGCGGCAGTTGATGGCCACTGCGCGCCGCCTGCGCGACGATGGCGAATTGCCGACGGGGAAAAAGGTCGGCGGCAAGCCCGCGTTTTTCATCGGCGGCGCCGACAATCCGGTCGATCCGCCGGCCGGCTGGGAGCCGAAGGCCCTCGCCGCCAAGATCGAGGCCGGCGCGCAATTCGTGCAGACACAGTTCTGTATGGATGCGGGCGTCGTGCGCCGCTATCTGGCGCGGCTCGAGGACTGCGGCCTCGGCGGCAAGCTCGCCTTCATCATCGGCGTCGCGCCGTTGCGCTCGGCGCAGTCGGCGCGCTGGATGAAGGAGAAGCTGTTCGGCACGATCATCCCGGACGCCTTCGTCACGCGCATGGAGCAGGCGAGCGATCCGCTCGCGGAGGGCCGGCGCATCTGCGTCGAGACCATCGCGGCGCTCAGCGAGATCCCGCAAGTCTCCGGTTGCCACATCATGGCGCCGAACAACGACGCCGCCGTACCGGTGGTGATCGGCGAGGCGCGCAAGGCGATCAAGCGGCTCGCCTAGGCGAGTGCGCCGACGGCCGCGAACAGTGCCCGCACTTCGCGCTCCGCAATCCCGCGCGTGATAAACACGACACGGCTCGTGCGATCGCCGTCCGGCCACGCCTCGAGCTCGACCGGCGGCGGCGCCAGATGCTGCACGAACTGCACCAGCACCGGGCCCTGACAGCCGTCGACGGCGAGGAAGCCCTTAACCCGCAGCAGGTCCGGCCCGCGCAGCGCGATGAGCGCGTCCATCGTGCGCGCGAACACCGGCCAGCGAACGGGCTTGTCGAACGTCAGCACGAAGCTGCCGATGCCATCGGAATGCTCGGCCTCGGCGACGAAGGCATTGCGCTGCGCAGCGACAGGTTCGGTCAACCGCGCCGGATCGAGCGCGCCGTCGACCGCGATGTCGATGCCGGCGCGCGGATTGAGCGCGCGCAGGCGCGCCGCCAGTTGCTCGCCCGCCGCCGCGCCAGCCACGTCGGTTTTGCTGACCGCCAGCCGGTCGGCGAGGATCGCCTGCCGGCGCGCTTCCGCCGACTGCGCGAGCGTGGCGAGTCCGGTCGCGGCATCGGCGACCGTCAGCACCACCTCCACGTGGAACGTGTCGCCGAGCGCGCGGTCAGTGGCGAAGGTTTGCAGGATTGGCGAGGGGTCGGCCAGCCCGCTGGTCTCGATGACGACGCGGCGGAAATCGGGGATATCGCCGCGCTCGCGGTCGATGACGAGCTTGCGCAATGTCTCCTGAAGGTCGCTGCGCGACACGCAGCACAGGCAGCCATTGCCGAGCAGCACGGTCTCGTCGGCGCTGGCGCGCACCAGAGCGTCGTCGATCGGCGCCGCGCCGAACTCGTTGATCACGACGGCGGTGCCGCGGCCTTCCGGCGTGGCGAGGAAGCGATTGAGCAGCGTCGTCTTGCCGGCGCCGAGGAAGCCGGTGAGCACGATCACCGGGATGCGCGCGCCGCGCTCGCGCCTTTGCTTGCGGCCGAAAAGGCCGGCCGCGGGCGAGGAAAAGAGGGTGGTCATGGGCTCATCATATCAGCGAATGAGGGCGCGCTCCCTCTCCCCTCTGGGGAGAGGGTTGGGGTGAGGGGGTTCCCGAAATCGAAAGTTTGTAACCCCTCACCCGGCGCGCTTTGCGCGCCGACCTCTCCCTAGGGGAGAGGTGAAGAAAGTGAGCTTGTCGCCGACTTTGCTAGAAATCCATCTCCAGCGTGTACAGCCCGCCCGAAAACCGGTCGACCGTGTAGATCACGCCGCGTTCGTCGACATAGACGTCATTCAACTGCACTGCGCCGACCGGCGTCCCCGCCGGCGCTGGCGGCACGAAGGTCGCGACTTCCTTCGGTTGGTACGGATTGGAGATGTCGTAGGCGCGCATGCCGCCGTTGAAGAACGTACCGAACACGAGCTGGTCGGACTGGAAGGCGGTCGGCACCGGCGTGTTCTCGTGGATGTTGTGCGCGCCGAAGCGTCCGCCGCGGTCCTTGTAAGCGTCGACCGGCGGCAGCGGGCAGGTCGAGATTGGCACCAGATGCTCCTCGTCGCGGGCGTCGAGCACCCAGATTAGCTTCGGCCAGTCGATGGCGTTGTTCTCGGTCGATTCGTCGGTGACCAGCATCAGGTTGCGGTCGAACAGCGGCACGGCGGTGTGCATGAAGCCGGTGTAAGGCGGCGAATTGGTCCAGTGCGAGATGACCTTCGGGTTGGCCTTGTCCTTGATGTCCATCACGAACATGCCGCCGTCGATGTAGCAGAGATAAAGGCGGTCGCCGCGTTGTGGATAGACGTTGGTGTTGTGCGCGCGATAGCCCTTGTCGAGCGGATGGCGCGGCGGCGGCTTGACGTTGTCGGTCGACGATGTGCCCGGCATCCACCAGCGTCCGACCTCGACGGGTTTCGACGGATTGCGCACGTCTATGCAGCGGTAGAACTGGTCGTCGTTGGGATGGCTCGGCGTGAAGTCCGGGCTGCCTGAGGCCATGTGCACGTATTCGCCGTCGCAGAACCAGAGCTGGTGCACGCCGCGCGAATGCGCGCCCGAGCAGTCGAGGAAGGCGATCGAGCGCGGCTTCTCCGGCACCGAGATGTCGAACAGTTCGAGGCCGGCCGGCTTCTGCCCCGTCTTCTGCGTCTGGTAGGCGACCGCCATTACGTCGCCGGCGACGTCGAGCGAGTTCGAGCGCATGTGCGCCTGCGGCAAATCGGTCTGGACGACCACCTTCGGATTGCGCGGATCGGTGACGTCGACGCCGGTGAAGTTCTTCGGCGCGCTCTCGTGCGCGAGCCAGGCGATGCGGCGGCCGTCCTTGGCCAGTTGCACCGCGATGCCTTCGCCCATGCCGCCGAAGCCGCCGAGATTGTTCTGCGCCAGCAGCTTGAAATTCCAGGTGATCGGTTCGCCGCTTTTGTCGAGCGGGTTGGTCGCTGCCGGCATCAGGGTCTCCGGGGCTTTTTACCCTCCTCCGCGAAGCGGCGGGGAGGGTCGGTTTGGATCGCGTCAGCGATACAAACCGGGGTGGGGGGACTTCAATAGTGGTGGCGTAAATTTCGAGAACGGACCCCCACCCCCACCCCCGACCCCTCCCCGCCACTCGCTATCGCTCGCGGGGGGGAGATGGAGGTGGCGGGGGGAGGGTAAGAAATCAGCCCATCGCCTTCTTCATGAAGTCCTTGCGGAAGGCTTTGCTCCAGTCAGGGATGGCTTTGACCTTCTTCGCGGCCAGCAGCACCTCGGCGTGGTGCTTCATGTAGGGCTCGAGATCGTCCGGCCAGCCGGGGCCGACCTCGACGTTGGCCAGCGCCTTGCTGAAGGTCTCCTTCGACATCTTGTAGCCCTTCGAGGTGTAGAACGCGTAGATCGTGTCGGCGACCTTGGCGTGGTTCTCCTTGAAGTCCTTGGCGACGTCGAGCCAGGCCTTCAGGTAGGCGACGATCGCGTCCGGGTTCTTCTCGACGAACTCCGGCGTCGCCGCCATGAACACCGGCAGCTTGTCGAAGGAGTAGAAATCCTCGAGCGAATTGGCGAGGCCCTCGGCTTCGGCGATGGCGTTGTACGGCTCGACATTGACCATCGCGTCGACGGTCTTGGCCGCCATCGCCGCGACCATGTCGTTCACGTTCATGCGCACTTCCTGATAGTCGCCCTTCTTCAGCCCCGCCTTGGCGGCGATCTGGTCGGTGAAAATGTTGCCGGTCGACGAGCCGGTCTGGTTGGCGACCTTCTTGCCGCGTAGGTCGGCGACGGTCTTGAGGCCGAGATCCTTGCGCGCCATCACGCGCGCGGTCTTGCCGACATATTCGATCTTGGCGATGGCGATGAGGCCGCCCTTCTCATGGCCGATGATGAACGAGGGACCAGCATAGGTGCCGAGATCGACCTGGCGCGCCACCTGCTGCTGCATGGTGAGGTTGCCCGACGGCACGGCGAATTCCTCCGCCTTGATGCCGTGCTTCTCCAGGTGTCCGGAGTGCAGCAGATAATAGGTCGGCATGCCCCACATATTGGTCTGGTAGCCCTGCTTGACCGTGGTCTCGGCCAGCGCGGGCCGCAGGCCGAAGCCCGCGGCGAGCATGCCGGCGCCGGTTGCGACCAGCGTTTGGCGGCGCGTCAATCCGTTCTTCGTCATCTTGATCCTCCCTTAGGTCGTTGCCTTGCCGTTGCTTTTATGAGTCTCGTCACCGCCCGGCTCATGGCCGAGCTGGCGCAGCAAAATCTTCTGCCAGTCGAGGAATTCGGCGCTCAGCGGATCGCGCGGCCGCGTGAGCGGGATGCGGATGTCGGCCTTCACCGTTCCCGGATGCGGCGACATTACGATGACGCGGTCGGCAAGGTAGACCGCCTCGGCGACGTTGTGCGTCACGTAGATCACGGTCTTGCGCGTCTCGCGCCAGACGTCGGCGAGCAGGCGCTGCATGTCGTCGCGCGTCAGCGCGTCGAGTGCCGCGAACGGCTCGTCCATCAACAGCACCGCCGGGTTGTAGGCGAGCGCGCGGGCGATGGCGACGCGCTGCTGCATGCCGCCGGAGAGGTGGTGCGGATAGGAGGCGGTGAATTTCTCGAGCTTGACCAGTCGCAGTTGCTCGCGCGCGATCTCCTCGCGCTCGCGCTTCGCCACGCCCTTCATTTCGAGCCCGAAGGTGACGTTGCCGAGCGCGGTGCGCCACGGGAAGAGCTGCGCGAAGTCCTGGAACACGACGCCGCGGTCCATGCCGTGCCCGGTCACGGCCTTGCCGCCGATGCGGATTTCACCGGCCGCCGGCGTCAGGAAGCCGGCGACGATGTTCAGGAGCGTGGATTTGCCGCAGCCGGACGGGCCGACGATGCAGACGAATTCCGACGCATCGATGTTGATGCTGACGTCCTTCACGCCCGGAACCTTGCCGCCGGGCGTGTCGTAGATGAGCGAGACGCTGCTGATTTCGATCGGAAGCATGAACCGCTCTATCCCTTCGCCATCCGCACCATGCCCCATCGGTAGACGGTGGCGCGCTCGATCGAACCGAACACAAGGCGCTCAAACACGTAGCCGATCACGCCGATGACCACGAGCGAGGCCATCATGATATCGGTTTGCAGGAATTCCTTGGAATCAAAGATCACCCAGCCGAGCCCGAAGTCGGACGCGGCGATCATCTCGGCGCCGACCACCGCGATCCACGAGCGCAGGAAGGCTTGTCTCATCCCGGTGATGATGAAGGGCGACGCGCCCGGCACGATCACCTTCCAGAACAATCGCCTCTCGTCGGCGCCCATGGCGCCCGCCGCGCGCAGCCACAGCGGATTGACCGAGCGCACGCCGGTCCAGGTGTTGAACAGCATCGGGAAGGTCGCCGCGTAGAACACGATCAGGATCGTCGTCACGTTGCCGATGCCGAACCACAGCATGAACAGCGGCACCAGCGAGAAGGACGGGATCGGCATCAGCGCGCTGACCAGCGGCAGGAAGAAGTTTTCGACCGCCTTGAAGCGCGCCATCGCAATGCCGATCGGCGTGCCGACGGCGATGGCCAGGCCGAAGCCGATGAGCACGCGGTAGAGCGTCGCGCCGGCGTGCTGGAGCATCGTGCCGTCGGCGAGCATGCCCCACAGCGTCGTCAGCACGACGGGGATGGGGGGCAGCAGCACCTTCGGGAACAGCCCGGCCATCGACACGGCCTGATAGAACGCCGCCGCCGCGGCGATCGACAGAAGACCGCGGATCAAGGTGCGCCGGCGCTGTGCGGAGTCGGTCATGCGGTCAGCCCATCGATTCCATCATGCCCCAGCGCACGACCGTGTAGTCCTCGATCTTCTGGAACACGTATTTCTCGAGCCCGAGCCCGATCAGCGCGATGACGACGATGCCGGCCATCATCGCATCGGTGTTGAGGAACTCGCGCGCGCCGAAGATGAGCCAGCCGAGGCCCCACGGCACGGCGGCGAGCATCTCGACGGCGACGAGGATGCGCCAGGCCTGCGCCAGCCCGAGCCGCAAGCCCGTCAGGATGTAGGGTAGCGCCGCGGGCAGGATGACGTGGCGAAAGGTGCGCCGGTCGTCGGCGCCCATGGCCATCGCCGAGCGCAGCCAGATTTCCTTGACCGCCTTCACGCCGGTCCAGCTGTTGAAGATGATCGCGAACATCGACACGAACGCGACCAGCAGCACGGCCGAGACCTCGCCCGGCCCGAACCACAGCAGGAACAGCGGCGCATAGGCGAGGCCGGGGATCGGCGCGAGGATCGAGACCAACGGCAGGATGATGTCCTCGGCCCGGCGCGAGCGGCCCATCAGCACGCCGATCGACACGCCGACGATGGCCGCCAGGCCGAAGCCGCCGAGCAGCCGGAACACCGTCTCGATCGCGTGATGCGGCAGGATGCCGGACACGGTGAGGTCGACGAAGGAGCGCGCGATGTCCTCGATCGTCGGGAACAGCTGGCGCGGGAACATGCCGGAGCGCGCGACGATCTCCCAGATCGCGCCAACCACGACGAACGGAAAGGCGTTGCGGGCGACGGCCCGCAGCCGATCGCTGCCCACCGCCGGCGGCGCGCCATAAGTCGCGGCATCGTCCATTGTGCCGGCGCCCTCCCTTGGATTTTCTGTCACGGGCCGCTTGTTGCCGCGGCCGCGCCGGGCTTTGTGCCAGCCCTTGCGCGGAGGATAGTGCGCTTTGCGCGGCGGCCACAAGCGGGCGTGTCGCGTCGCCCGCGCGCATTGACGGTACCTCTGGCGCCGATGCGCCAGACCGGCTAAAGCCTGCCGCGCCGCGCGGCGGTTGAACGGGAGAGTTTCGGCATGTCGAAGAATTCACAGAAGATTGGCTGGATTGGCGTCGGCCGCATGGGCTTCCAGATGGTGGAGCGCCTCATCAAGGCGAACCACGACGTCTCTGTCTGGAACCGCACTAGGTCGAAGGCCGAGCCGCTGGCCGCGCACGGCGGCAAGATCGTCGACAAGCTCGCCGACCTCGCCGGCGTCGACATGCTGTTCGCCATCGTCTCGGAGGGCAAGGATCTCGAGGAGGTCTATTTCGGCAAGGACGGCATCGTCACCAACGCCAAGTCTTCAGGTAACTTGGGCAAGCTGCCGAAAATCTTCGTCGACTGCTCGTCGATCTCGGTCGAGGATTCGGTGCGCATCCGCGGCCGCCTCAAGGAGCATGGCGTCGAATTCGTCTGCGCGCCGGTGTCCGGCAACGGCCTCGTCATCAAGGCCGGCAAGCTGTCCTCGGTCGTGTCCGGCCCGGAGGCCGCGGCGAAGGAGGCCATGCCCTTCATCGAGGTGTTCGCCCCGCGCGGCGTGTCCTACGTCGGCGAGGGCGAACTCGCGCGAATCTGCAAGATCGCGCACAACGTCATGCTCGGCGTCGTCATCGAGAACCTGATCGAGATCACGCTGCTCGCCAACAAGATGGGTGTGCCGCGCCATGCCTTCCTGGCCTTCATGAACAACGGCGTCATGGGATCGATGTTCACGGCGTACAAGACGCCGGCGCTGGTCAATCTCGACTGGACCGCGACCTTCACGCCGGAATTGCTGCGCAAGGATCTCGACCTCGGTCTCGAGCTCGGCCGCGAATGGGACGTGCCGATGCCGGTGACGGCGGCAACGCGCGAGGTGATCCAGCAGCACATCGGCAAGGCGCTGTCGCAGCCGAACAGCAAGGAGATCCTGGGCCAGGACTTCGCCAAGATGGCCGAGACCATGGCCGATCTCGCCGGCATGAAGCTTTCGAGCGAGAACAAGAACGTCGGCACCGGCCTTTAAAGGCCCTCAAATTGCGAACGTCGTCCGCCGGTGCGGGCGGCGTTTTCGTTTGGCCGCGCCACAAAAAAAGAGGGCCGCTTTCGCGGCCCTGTGTGCATAAGGTGGAGGATTCACGCCGCCACTCGGCCTAAGAGAGGAAGAGCAGCGGCTGCGCACGAGACCAATCAACCGGTCGCGCGCATCAATCACAAGTAAAATGGCTATAAACACGCGGCTGGTATTCCAGCGCGGGCCTGCGCATCATGTCGCCCGAAAGCAAAAAAGGGTGGAACCATGGCATTCACGCTCTACAACGCCCCGCAATCGACGTGCAGCCAGCGGGTGCGCTTCGTGCTGAACGCCAAAGGCCTGCCGTTCGCCGAGATCAAGCTCAATCTGCTCGAGGGCGACCAGCTCAAGCCGGACTACCTGAAGCTCAACCCGAATGGGGTCGTGCCCACGCTCGACCACGATGGCGCGATCGTGATCGATTCGACGGTCATCACCGAATATCTCGACGAGGTGGCGCCGCGCGGCGGCTTCACGCCCGAAGACCCGGTCAAGCGCGCCCGCATGCGCGCGCTCATGCACTTCGCCGACGAGATGCCGGCCGCGGCGGTGCGGGTGCCGACCTTCAATCTCGCCTTCCTGCCGACGTTCCAGAAAATGAGCCGCGAGGACTTCGTGGCGATGGCGGAATCCAAACCGTTGCGCCGCGAGTTCATGATGACCATGGGCCAGACCGGCTTCCCGAAGGCGGAGATGGACGCCGCGCTCGCCCGCCTGCGCCGCTCCTGGGAGCGGATGGACGCGGAGATCGAAGCGAGCGGCGGGCCCTGGCTGCTCGGCCCCGACATCTCTCTTGCCGACGTAGCGATCATGCCGGCGGCGGTCCGCATGCACGACCTGCGGATGGCGGACTGGCAGGACCTGCCGCGCGTCGTCACCTGGTTCGACAACATCCGTGCGCAGGAGGCCTTCCGGCCCACCTACTACCACGGCTCGTTGCTTTCCGAACGCTTTCCCCACCTCCGCGAAAAGCCGGCGAAAACGGCGTAAGCTTGCCGGCGGCGGGCACCCGCCTCGCCCGCAGGGAGGCAACTCATGAATCAGATCACCGTCCTCGTCACCGTCGTGCTCGGCGCGATCGCGGCCGTGCTGTTCATGGCGCAGATGCCTTTGCCCGGCCTCGTGGTCGCGGTCGTCGCGGTGCTGGTGTTCTTCGGGCTGAAGATGGCCAACAACTGGGAGCGGTTCGTCATCCTGCGCGCCGGCAAGCTGTCGAGCGTCAAGGGCCCGGGCCTGTTCTTCATGGTGCCGATCATCGACAGCGTCGCCGCGGTGATCGACGAGCGCATCCAGACGACCGGCTTCAACGCCGAGCAGGCGCTGACCCGCGACACCGTGCCGGTCAATGTCGACGCCATCGTGTTCTGGCACGTGCACGAGGCGCAAAGCGCGGCGCTCAACATCACCAACTATCGCGAGGCGATCGAGCGCGTGGCGCAGACTTCCTTGCGCGAGATGATCGGCTCGTCGATGCTGTCGGCGCTGCTCGCCGAGCGCAAAGCCGCCGACGAGGTCCTGCGCACCGAGATCGCGCGCAAGACCGCCGACTGGGGCATTTCGGTCAACTCGGTCGAGATCAGGGACGTCGCCATTCCGGTGGCGTTGCAGGACGCCATGTCGCGCCAGGCGCAGGCCGAGCGCGAGAAGGAAGCGCGCGTCATCCTCGGCAGCGCGGAAGCCGAAATCGCGGCGAAGTTCGTCGAAGCCGCGAAGACCTACGGCAGCGACCCGGCGGCGCTGCACTTGCGCGCGATGAACATCATCTACGAGACGACCAAGGAGCGCGGCGCGACCATCCTGATGCCGACGAGCATGGTCGATTCGATGAGCGTCGCCTTGCCGGCCGCTTTTGCCGAGCAGGCCGCGCTGAAGCAAAAGCCGCAGGGTTGATCCACGCTGCCTCCGAAGGTGCCGGCCCTATTTGGTCGTCACCTTGGGCAGTTCGAGCTTCACGGTCGACGATTTCGAGCCGAGCGTGCCCGTCGCGAAAAGAATGCCGCCGCCGACGATGATGACGATGAGCGCGCCGACCAGAACGCCGAGCACGCCGACGCCGCCGCTGTTTCCATCAGCCATTTCAGCCTCCCAATTGTCTCGCGGGACACAAGTTCCGGCGGCGGCAATTGGTTCCGGCGGGCTCTAGGGAGCGGCGGCGGGCGGCCCGGCGACGATCCGGCGGCCCTTTGAGTCCTCGAAGCCGTGCATGCCGCCGAACCATTGCATGGCCACCACGGCGCCCTTGATCGGTTGCAGCAGCGTCAGCGTCATGATCAGCGCGATCGACGGCCACATCGTCATGCTCAGCCACAAAGGCGGCGCGTACACGGTTTCCACCGCCAGGAGGATCGGCACCAGAACGTGGCCGACGATGACGATGTCGAGATAGGTGGGGAAGTCGTCGGCGCGGTGGTGGTGCAATTCCTCGCCACAGGCCGGGCATGCATCGGCGACCTTGAGGAATTTCCGGAACATGCGGCCCTTGCCGCAGGCGGGGCAAAGTCCGCGCAGCCCGCGCATCAACGGCTCACTCGCTCTGGCGGGCGGGGCGGCGGAGAAAATCTGGGTCATGGAGGTCGTCATCCGGCGAGGCTGTTGCCGTTCAGGTAAGCGGTGCCGGGGGCCGGGACCAGCGCCGGCGGCGCAGACCTGCCTTGCGGCAGTGCAAAAAAGAGGGGCCCCGAAGGGCCCCTCATATATCCGATTGCGGCGCCTCAGTACCGATGCGTGATCGGCAGCTCTTCCGCCGGGAACAGCGTGATGACGCGGCAGCCTTTGTCGGTCACCACCACCTCTTCCTCGATGCGCGCGCCGGAGAAGCCGTCGGTCGCGGGGCAATAGGTCTCGATGGCGAACACCATGCCCTCCTTGATTTCGGTCGGATGGTCCATCGACACGACGCGCGAGATGATCGGCCGCTCATGCAGCGCCAGGCCGAGGCCGTGCGCGAATTGCAGGCCGAAGGCCGAAGTCTCGTCCGGGAAGCCGAACTCGTTCGCCTTCGGGAACGCCTCCGCGATGTGCGAGGTAGTGGCGCCGGGCTTGATGCGCATCATGGCATTGTCGAGCCATTCGCGACACTGCTTGTAGGCGTCATGTTGCGCCGGGGTGGCGCGGCCGACATTGAAGGTGCGGTAGTAGCAGGTGCGATAGCCCATGAACGATTGCAGGATGTCGAAGAAGGCCTGGTCGCCGGGCCGCAGCATGCGGTCGGTGAAGTTGTGCGGATGCGGGTTGCAGCGCTCGCCGGAGATGGCGTTGACCGCTTCGACGTCGTCGGAGCCATGGCGATAGAGGAACTCGTTGACCTTGGCGACGATGTCGTTCTCGCGCACGCCCGGCTTGAGCTCCTCGTTGACCATGTGATAGGCGCCGTCGACCATCGCCGCGGCGCGATTGAGCAGCGCGATCTCGTCCTGCGACTTGACCTCGCGCGCTTCCAGCATCACCTGCTGGCCGTCGACGATGTTGAGGCCCGCCTTCTGCAATTCGAACATCATCGGCGGCTCGATGATGTCGACGCCGATCGGCATCTTGTCGCAGCCGGCTTCCTTGATCAGCGCGGCGATTTCCTTGGCGTGCTTGGCCATCAGGCCGAAGGCCGGGTCGACCATGCCGCGCATGCCGATGATGCCGGCCTTGCAGTTCTCCGGCTTGAGCCACGGCGTATAGAGCTTGTGGTGCACGGCGGCGGAGCCGAAGTCCCACAGGATCGGATCGCCGGTGCGCGTCAGCAGCGCCCAGCGGCAGAGCTTGTCGCGTTCCCACTCGCCGATCTTGGTCGAGGTGATGTAGCGGATGTTGTTGACGTCGAAGACGAGCAGCGCGCCGAGTTCGGAATTCTCCAGCGCCTGCTTGACGCGGCCGAGCCGGTAGCGGTGCAGCCGGCGATAGTCGACGCGTTCCTCGAAATCGACGCCCATGGTGCCGAGCGACGGCAAAGCGCGGCCCCAATTGTAGCGCGGGTTGATGTCCTCGGCGCGGATCTGCAGCGGGTCGCGCGTTCTCTCGTCCATTGCGGGCTCCTCCTGCCGTCTAAGGCGGCTTGTGCGGAATGGTTCGGCTGGCCTTATACACCCGGACACCGGCGCAAGTCATGCGGCGCAAAGCGCGGATGCGCCTTGCTTATTCGGCGGGTTGTGGGCGGGGCGGGGGGCGGCGCAGGAAGGTGGGACGGGCGCCGCCGAGCTTGCGGTGCAGCCCGTCGAGCAGGAGATAGATCACCGGCGTCGTGTACAGGGTGAGCACCTGCGACACCAGCAAGCCGCCGATGATGGTGATGCCGAGCGGCCGCCGCAATTCTGAGCCGGGGCCGAGCGCGATCACGAGCGGCACGGCGCCCAGCATCGCGGCCAGGGTCGTCATCAGGATCGGCCGGAAGCGCTCGAGGCACGCCTCGTGGATGGCGCGTTCGGGCGACAACCCGCGCCGCCGCTCGCCGTCGAGGGCGAAGTCGACCATCATGATCCCGTTCTTTTTCACGATGCCGATAAGCAGAATGATGCCGATGAAGGCGATCACCGTCAGCTCCGTGCCCGAGACCTGCAATGCGAGCAGTGCGCCGAGGCCGGCCGACGGCAGCGTCGAAATGATGGTCAGCGGGTGCGCCAGGCTCTCGTACAGCACGCCGAGCACGATGTAGACGGCGATCAGCGCCGCGAACAGCAGCAGCGGTTGCGCGCCGGCGGATTGCTTGAACTGCTGCACGTCGCCGGCGAAGTCGGTGTGAATCACGTCCGGGATGTGCATCTCGGCGACGGCTTGCGTGATGGCGGCGGTTGCCTCCTCGATCGTCGTTCCCGGCGCGATGTTGTAGGTGATCGTGGTCGAGGGGAATTGCCCCTGGTGGTTGACCACCAGAGGCGCGATGCCGCGCTCGACTTTGGCGACCGTCGACAGCGGAATGGCCGCGCCGCCCTTGCCGGGGACGTGGATATTACTCAGGTCGTTCGGATCACGCCGGTACCGGCTGTCGACCTCGAGAATGACCCGGTACTGGTTGCGCGGCCCGTAGATGGTCGAGATCTGCCGCTGCGAGAAGGCATCATTGAGCGCGTTGTCGATGTCCTGGATGCGCACGCCGAGCCGCGACGCGGCCGTGCGGTCGATGTTCACCGTCGCCTGCAGGCCGCCTTGCTCGCGGTCGGTGGTGACGTCGACGATGCCGGGAAGCTTCTTCACGCCGTCGAGCACCTTCGGCACCCAGGCCTGGAGCTGGTCGATGTCCGAGCTCCACAGCGTGAACTGATATTGCGAGTCGCTCTGGCGCCCCCCGGTGCGGATATCCTGCGCCGGCACCATGAAGACGCGGATGCCGGGGATGTGGTTGAGCTTGTTGCGCAGCCGGTTGACCACCTGCTGCGTCGACTCGTTATTGCGCTGCTCGAGCGATTTCAGGCTGATGAACAGGCGGCCGCGGTTGACCGACGCGTTGAAGCCGGAGGCGCCGACCGAGGAGCCGACGCCGCCGACCGCCGGATCGGCCAGCACGACCTCGGTCGCCTGCTGCTGTAGCTTCTCCATCGCGTCGAAGGAGATGTCGGTCGAGGCCTCGGTGCCGCCGAAGATCAGCCCGGTGTCGTCCTGCGGGAAATAGCCTTTCGGCACCTTGATGAAGAGGCCGATGGTCAGCGCGATGGTGGCGACGAACACGATCAGCGCCAGCGGGCGATGCGCGATGGTGAAGGCGAGCGTGCGGTCGTAGAAGCGCGTCGTCCGCGACAGCGCGCTTTCGACCAGCCGGTCGAGCCAGGTGGCGTCGGGGCTCGGCCCCTGCCGCACGAAATAGGCGCAGATCATCGGCGTCACCGACAGCGACACCACGGTCGAGACGGCGATGGCGAAAGCGAGCGTCACCGAGAACTCGCGGAAGAAGCGGCCAACGATGCCGCCCATGAACAAAAGCGGGATGAAGGCGGCGAACAGCGAGATCGAGATCGAAATGACGGTGAAGCCGATCTGCCGCGCGCCGGCGAGCGTGGCGCGCAGCGGCGACATCCCGGCTTCGATATTGCGGAACACGTTCTCGATCATGACGATGGCGTCGTCGACCACGAAGCCGACCGAGACGGCGAGCGCCATCAGCGACAAATTGTCGATCGAGAAGCCCGCCACCCACATCAACGCGCAGGTGCCGGCGAGCGACAGCGGCACGGTGATGCCGGCGGCGATGGTTGGCGGGCCGCGGCGCAGGAACAGGAACACGACCAGCATCACCAAGACGACGGTGGCGGCCAGCGTTCCCTGCATGTCGTGCACGCTGGCGCGGATCGTCTGCGTGCGGTCGGTCAGCATCGAGACGTCGAGGCCGGCCGGAATCCACTGCCGCAGTTCGGGCAGCAGCGCGTAGATGCGGTCGACGGTCTCGATGACGTTGGCGTCGCCCTGCTTGGTGATGATGAGCAGCACCGAGGGGTCGCGGTTGTACCAGCCGGCCGAGCGGCTGTTGCGCACGCCGGGGCGGACCGAGGCGATGTCGGGCAGGCGCACGACGTTGCCGTTCACGGTCTTGACCACCAGCGTGTCGTAGTCGGGCGCGGTCTTGAGCTGGTCGTTGATGCCGATGGCGGTGGCGCGCGCCGGGCCGTCGAACGAGCCGAGCGGCCCCATCGCGTTGGCATTCGAGATCGCGGTGCGCACGTCCTCGAGCGACACGCCCATGCTGGCGAGCCGGGTCGGATCGACACGCACGCGCAGCGCCGGCTGCTCGGAACCGGCAACGGTGACGTCGGCGACGCCCTCGACCTGCGACAGGCGCTGCGCGATGACGCTGTCGGCCGCGTCGTAGATGGCGCTCGCCTGCATGGTCTTCGACGTCAGCGCCAGGATCAGGATCGGCGCCGCCGAGGGATTGTATTTGCGGAAGGTCGGCAGCGTCGGCATGTCGCCGGGCAGGTCGGAGAGCGCGGCGTTGAGCGCCGCCTGCACGTCGCGCGCCGCGCCGTCGACGCTGCGCGACAGGTCGAACTGCACGGTGATGCGGGACGAGCCGAGCGAGGAGACCGAGGTCAATTCGGTGACGCCGGCGATCTCGCCGAGCCGCCGCTCGAGCGGCGCGGCAACGGTCGCCGCCATGATGTTGGGGTCGGCGCCGGGCCGGCTCGCGGTGACGCTGATGGTCGGGAGTTCGACGCTCGGCAGGCTCGCCACCGGCAGGAACACGTAGGCGACCGCGCCGACCATGAACAGGCCGATCGCCATCAGCGCGGTGCCGATCGGCCGCCGGATGAAGGGCCAGGAGAAGTTCATTCTTGCCCCCGGTGCAGGGCAATGCAGTGCGGCCGGCACAACGCGCCCCCTCTCCCCGTCGGGGAGAGGGTTGGGGTGAGGGGGGTCCTGACTATCGATAAGCCATAACCCCTCACCCGGATCGCTTCGCGATCCGACCTCTCCCTATGGGAGAGGTGAAGTAGAGGCTGCGCCGGACCGCCCATCTCCTCACTCCGCCGGCAGGGCGCGCGTCGCGCCGCGGCCGGACAGCCGCGCGCGCAGCCGCTCCATGTAGAGATAGATGACCGGCGTCGTGTACAGCGTGAGCAACTGGCTGAGCAGCAGGCCGCCGACTATGGTGACGCCGAGCGGGTTGCGCAGCTCCGAGCCGGTGCCGCTCTCCAGCGCCAGCGGCAGCGCGCCGAACAGCGCGGCGAGCGTCGTCATCATGATCGGCCGGAAACGAAGCAGCGCGGCCTGCACGATCGACTCTTCCGGCGACAAGCCTTGATGCCGCTCCGCCTCGAGCGCGAAGTCGATCATCAAGATCGCGTTCTTCTTGACGATGCCCATCAGCAGCACGATGCCGATCAGCGCGATCACCGACAGGTCGTAGCCGAATAGCATCAGCGCCAGCAGCGCGCCGACGCCGGCCGAGGGCAGCGTCGACAGGATCGTCAGCGGGTGGATGAAGCTCTCATAGAGCACGCCCAGCACGATGTAGATGGTGATGGCTGCGGCGAGGATCAGCCACGGCTCGCCGGCGAGCGAGCGGGCGAACTCCGAGGCGTCGCCGGAATAGCTGCCGGTCACCGAACTCGGCATGCCGATCTCGGCCTGCGCCGCGGTGATCGCCGACACGGCGTCGGACAGCGCATAGCCCGGCGCGAGATCGAAGCTGATCGTCACCGAGGGGAACTGCTCCTGGTGTGCGATCGCGAGTGGGGCAGTGGTGCGTACGAAGCGCGCGAAGGCGGCGAGCGGCACCTGGTTCGAGCCGGTCACCGAATTCGGCGTCGCGGTGGTGTTGGTGTTCGTCGTGCCGGTCGCGGTGTTGCCGACGGTCGCCGCCGTGCCGGTCGACGTGGTCGAGCCGGTGACGTAGATCTGCGACAGCGACGACGGGTCCTGCTGGTAGCGCGGCTGCGCCTCGAGGATGACGCGGTACTGGTTGGCCTGGCCGTAGATGGTCGACACCTGCCGCTGGCCGAAGGCGTCGTACAGCGTGTCGGTGACGCTCTGCATCGACACGCCGAGGCGTCCGGCTTGCTCGCGGTCGACGCGGACGTCGATGCGCGGGCCGCCCTCCTGCGCCTCGGACGCGACTTAGCGGAAGGCCGGCTCGCCGCGCAGTTCCTGCACCAGCCTGTCGCCCCAGGTGACGACCTCGTTCCGGTCGGTGGAGACGAGCGTGTACTGGTACTGCGCGCGGGCGGCGCGGGTCGAAATCTGGATGTCCTGCGTCGCCTGGAAATAGACGGTCATGCCGGGAATGTTGGCAACGTCCTTGCGCAGGCGGGCGATGATCTCGGTGACACTTGCCGCGCGCTCATCGCGCGGCTTCAGCGTGATGGTGAGCCGTCCGGCATTGGGCGTGGCGTTGAGCGGGCTCACCCCGATCACCGAGACGACGCCGGTGACGTCCGGATCCTGCCGCACCGCGGCCTCGACCTTGCCTTGCTGGAGTTGCATCGCGTCGAAGGAGACGTCGGTGCCGGCTTCGGTCACCGCGGTGATCAGCCCCGTGTCCTGCAACGGCAGGAAACCCTTCGGCATGAAGACGTAGAGAAGGATCGTCATCGCCAGAGTCGCGAAGGTGACGATCAAGGTTTCCGGCTGATGCCGCAGCACCCACAGCAGCGAGCGGTGATAGAAGGCGACGGTGCGCTCGACCAGCAGGCCGAAACCGCGCGCGGGACGCTCCTCGCCGTGGCCGCCGCGGCCCGGCCGCAGCAGGCGGCCGCACATCATCGGCGTCAGCGTCAGCGACACGATCGCGGACGCGACGACGGCAATAGTCAGCGTCAGCGCGAATTCGCGGAACATGCGGCCGACAAGCCCGGTCATGAACAGAAGCGGGATGAACACGGCGATCAGCGACAGCGTCAGCGAGATGACGGTGAAGCCGATCTCCCTGGCGCCGCGCAGCGCCGCTTGCAGCGGCTCCTCGCCGTCCTCCATGTGCCGCACGATGTTCTCGATCATGACGATGGCGTCGTCGACGACGAAGCCGGTGCCGATGGTCAGCGCCATCAGCGACAGATTGTCGAGCGAGAAGCCGGCAAACCACATCACGCCGAACGTCGCGATCAGCGACAAGGGCAGCGCCACGCCGGCGATGATCGTGGCGCTGATCGTGCGCAGGAAGATGAACACCACCAGAACGACGAGGCCGACGCTGAGCACGAGCGTGAACTGCACGTCGTGCACCGAGGCGCGGATGGTGCCGGTGCGGTCGTTGACGACGGTGAGGTTCGCGCCGGCCGGCATCGCGCGGCGCAGCCGCGGCAGCTCGGCCTGGATGCGCTGCACCGTCTCGATGACGTTGGCGCCGGGCTGGCGCTGCACGTCGAGCACGACGGCGGGCTGCCCCTTGTACCAGGCGCCGACCTTTGTGTTCTCCAGGCCATCCACGACGTCGGCGACGTCGGAGACGAGCACCGGCGCGCCGTTGCGATAGGCGACGATGACGCTCTTGTAGGCGTCGGCGCTGGCGATCTGGTCGTTGGCGGCGATGCTGTAGGATTGGTGCGTGCCGTCGAGCGAGCCCTTGGCGCCGGCGACGTTGGCGCTGACGATGGCCGTGCGCAGATCCTCCAGCCCGATGCCGTAGGCGGCCAGCCGCGACAGGTCGGCCTGGATGCGGATCGCCGGCTTGATGCCGCCCTGCACCGAGACGTGACCGACGCCGCTCACCTCGGAAAGGCGCGGCGCCATCACCGTGTCGGCGAGATCGCTGAGCGTGCGCTGGTCGATGGTCTTCGAGGTCAGCGCCAAAGTGACGATCGGCGCGTCGGCCGGGTTCACATTGGAATAGAGCGGCGGGTAGGGGAGGTTGCGCGGCAGCGTCGAGGCGGCGGCGTTGATCGCCGACTGCACGTCCTGCGCCGCGGCGTCGATGTCGCGGCTGAGGTCGAACTGCAGCGTCACCTGGCTGATGCCGAACGACGACGACGACGTCATCGTCTGCAACGACGGGATCTGCCCGAACTGGCGCTCGAGCGGCGCCGTCACCAGCGAGGCGATGGTGTCAGGATTGGCGCCGGGCAGTTGCGTCGTCACCTGCACGGTCGGGAAGTCGACCTGCGGCAGCGACGACACCGGCAGCCACCAGTAGCCGAGCAGGCCGCCGAGCATCACCGCGATGCCAAGCAGGGAGGTGGCGATCGGCCGGTGGATGAAGGGCGATGAGACGCTCATTGCTGTGCGGCTGGCCTCGAACCGTTGCCGCCCCGCTGCCGCCGTTCGCCGTTGCCTTGCTGACCCTTGGCCGGCGTCGCGGCCGCCGGCTGCGCGGCGGGCGGATTGTCGCTGCCGATCGTCACCTGCGTGCCGTCGGTCAGCCGCGCAAAGCCTGACGTCACGACCTTGTCGGAGGGCTTGATGCCGCTCGCCACCACGGTCTGGTTCTCGTCCTGGCGCTGAACCTTGATCGCCCGCATCGCCGCCTTGTTGTCGGCGCCGACGACGTAGACGAAGGTGCCGTTCGGCCCGCGCTGCACGGCGCCGGTCGGGATCACGGTGACGCCCGTGAGCGTGTCGACCAAGAGCCGCACGTTGACGAACTGCCCGGGCCAGAGCTCGATCGCATCGTTCGGGAATTCGGCCTTGAGTTTCACGGTCCCGGTCGATGAATCGACCTGGTTGTCGACCACGGTCAGCGTGCCGTGCTCGATCACCTTGTTGCTGTCGGAGCGCAGCGCGTCAGCGGCGAGCGGCCCCTTGGCGAAGGCGTCGTTGACGGTCTGGATGTCCTGCTGCGGGATGCTGAAGGTCACCGCTATCGGCTTGATCTGCGTGATGACGACGATGCCGCCCGAATCCGACGCGTGGATGATATTGCCGACGTCGACCTGACGGATGCCGGTGCGGCCGTCGATCGGCGCGCGAATGTCGGTATAGCCCAGGGTCGCTTGCGCGCTCTCGATCGCCGCCTGGTCGGACTGCGTCTGCGCGGTGTATTGCGCGACCAGCGCGCGCTGCGTGTCGGCCTGCTGGCGGTTGATGGCGTTGGTGGCGGCGAGTTGCTCGTAGCGCGCGAGGTCATTCTTGGCGTTGGCGAGCAGGGCCTCGTCCTGCGCCTTCTTGGCGGTCGCCTGGTCGAGCGTCGCCTTGAACGTGGTCGGATCGATCCGCGCGAGGATCTCGCCCTTCTTGATGTCCTGGCCTTCCTGGAAATTGACGGAGATCAGCTTGCCGTCGACCTGCGACCGCACCGTCACGGTATTGAGCGCCTTGGTGGTGCCGACCGCGGTGAGATAAACCGGCACGTCCGCGGCTTCCGCCGCCGCGACCAGCACCGGCACCGGCCCCTGCGCGGCGAAGCGGGCGGCGCGGCCGCCGACGCGCGGCGTCGGCGCATGCATGCCGAAGAACACATAGGCCAGCGCGCCGGCGACGACGGCGAGCACGACGAGGATCGCCAGCCCGCGGCGCCAGCGGCTCTGCGGCGTCATCGCCAGCAGTTTTTTCGGGAGCTCACCGTGCATGCGCGGTTTCCGGAGGCTTGGGCTTCCAGCCGCCCCCCAGCGCCTGGTAGAGGCTCACGATCGCCTGGATATGCGCGAGCCGCGCCACTACCAACGTGTCCTGAGCGGAGTACAGGGTCTGCTGCGTCTGCAGCACCGTGACCAGGTCGATCGTGCCTTCGCGCAGCCGCTGCTCCGATATATCGAAGGCGCGGCGCGAGCTTTCAACCACGGCCCGCTGTAGACGTTCCCTCAGCGCCGTCTGGCGCACATTGGTCAGCGCCGTCTCGACGTCGGAGAAGCCGGAGATCACCGCCTTGCGGTAGTTCTGCAAAAGCTCGTCCTGGCGGCCCTTCTGCTGGTCGAGATTGCCGAGCAGGCGGCCGCCCTCGAAAATCGGCTGCGTCAGCCCCGAGGTCAGCGTGAAGAAGGCCGATTCCGGCCGCAGCAGCGTCTTGAGGATCGCGCTCTGGTAGCCGCCTTCGCCGGTCAGCGTGATCGACGGCAGGAACTGCGCGCGGGCATTGGCGACATTGGCATTGGCGGCGGCAAGCTGCGCTTCGGCCTCGCGGATGTCGGGGCGCTGCGCCAGCAGCTCGGACGGCAGGCCGGGCGTCACGCGCGGGATGGCGATGGCGTCAAGCGAGCCGCCGCGGATGCGCACGCTCTCCGGCGAGCGCGCCATCAGCACCGCGAGCGCGTTCTTGAACTGCGCCACGGTCTGCTCGAGCGGCGGAATCGAGGCGTTGATCGTGTCGATGACGCTCTGCTGTTGCGCCGTCTCAAGCGCCGAGGCGGTGCCGGCCTGAAGCCGCTGCGCGATCAGGTCGCCGACGCGCTTGGCGCTGACGAGGTTCTGGCGCGCGACGCGCAAGCGGTCCTGCGCCGCCAGCACCTGGAAATAGGAATTTGCCGCGGTGACGACCGTCGACAGCGCGACCACGTCGCGGTCGTAGCGGGTGGCGATGGCGTTCTCTTCCTGGGCCCTGAGCGCGAAGCGGTTCTTGCCCCAGAAGTCGATCTCGTAGCTCGCCGTCAGCGAGGCGCTGAGATTGTCGCGCTCCGAGCTGCCGGAAGAGCCGCCGCCGCTGGTGGACTGCGAGGCGCGCGAATGCGTGGCGCTGCCGTTGAGGTCGACCGTCGGCAGCAGCGCCGCGCCGGTGATGCGCGACTGCGCGTCGGCCTGGACGATGCGCGCGATCGCGGCGGCGATGTCGAGGTTGGCGGCGTTGGCATTGTCGACGATGCCGGTCAGTTCGCGCGAGTGGAAACCGCGCCACCAGTCGAGCGAAGGTGTCGCTGCGTCGGCCAGCGACGGCTTCTTCGGCCCGCCGCTATAGGCAGGAGGAATGTCGAGGCCCGGCTCCGGCGGCGTGCCGTTGATCCAGCAGCCGCCGAGCGGCACCGCGATGAATGCGGCTTGCAGCATGGTCCACACCGGACGCGCGGCGACGGCCGCCGTCCATGCCCTGCCTGCTCCAAAACGCATACCGGCCCACTCTTGTCGACTGACGCTACCGGCCCGAAGCCTAGCCCGGACTAACGGTCCTTGCTTGCGGATTTTCGGTTTGGAGGCCAGTCGGCCAGCGCGAGACGGCCGGCACGCGACATGTTGGAGGCGGCATCGGCGAAGATGCCTTGCAGGATCTGATCGAAATTCTGTCGCGCGGCGCGGGTCTTGGCCATGGCCGCGCGCATCTCCTCGGAGCTGAACGGGTCATGCCGCAGGGCGGCGTGAATCTGCTCGCGGGCTGTGAAGAACTGGTGCTGTGCCTCCTGCAGCGCCTGCCGCCGCGGCGCGATTTCGCCGCGCAGCAGGTCGGCGTCCGGCGGCGGCAGCGTCGCGGCGATCCGCTCGATGCGCACGAACACGTCACGGTCCCAGGTCGATGAAGTCGGCGCGCGGATCGCCATCGCGACGGCGATGCCGACGAAGAACAGGTTGAGCGCCAGCGAGCCGAGCAGCAGCCAGCGGGAAGAGCCGCGCGCCATCGCCGCCGGCGCGAACTGGGCAACGCTCATGGCCGTGCTCCGGTGATGGCTTCCGGCTCGAACACCACCGCGGTGATGCCGCCGGGGCTCGTCTGGGCGATGCCGGCGCGTTCGAACGGACGGTCGAGGCCGGTAATGCCGATGGTGAAGCCGACAGCCGCGCAGCAGGCGAGCGCCGCCAGCCGTGGCCAGGCCGGGGCGAATTGCCAGTCGAGCAGCACCGCCGGCCAGCGCCACCAGGCGCGATCCTGGCGCGGCAGCGGCGCGGCGAGCCGCGTCAGCACGCGGGCGGCCGCCGTCTCGTCGGCCGGGGCCACCTTGGCGAAGCGCGCCAGCGCCGTGTCGAGCCGCTGCGCCGCTTCGTGCGCGACGTGCGCGTCGGCGTCAGTAGCGATCAGGCTGAGCGCCGCGACGCGCAAGGCTGCCGGCCATTGCGCCGGATCGGCGCCGTGGCTGTCGAGCAGGGTCTGCAATTCGTCTAAAGTCATCTCACTCACCTTCATCGATCACGCCGCTCAACGCGCGACGTAAATTCTGCTTGCCGCGAACCAGCAACGTCTCCACCGCCGAGACGGAGGTATCGAGGGCCTCGGCGACCTGCGCATTGCTCATGCCCTCGCTGTAGGTGAGGACGATGGCCGCGCGCTGCCGCTCCGGTAACTTTCCGATGGCGGCAGCCAGAAGGCGCTCGCGTTCATCGCTTTCGGCCCGTTCGCCCGCGCCCGGCGCGGGGTCGACGATTTCACCGGCCGCTTCGAGATCGACCCATTGGGCGCGGCGCTTGCGGTCGAGGCAGAGATTGACCACGACGCGCGTGAGCCAGGTGCGGAACGCCGCAAGAGGCTGCCAGCGGGGGGCGTGGGTCCAGACGCGGAACATCGCTTCCTGGGCGACGTCTTCGGCCTCGGCGGCATTGCCGAGAACGCGGCGGGCGAGGCCAGCCATGGCGGGCAGATGGCGGCGGGCAAGCAGGCGGAACGCCTGTTCGTCGCCGCGCGCGACCCGGGCCATGAGCGCTTCGTCACTGTCGTCCATCGCGGCTCGGCGATTGGCATCCTGCGGTACCCGTCCATTCTCGACCTTGCCTGGCCATTCAACGGTCAATGGTGGCAAAACCTGCCCCGGGGGCATCCCGGTGGGCGGGCGAAAACCGGGTCTTCCGGCTTCTAAGTATCTGTTTTTCTGTGGTTTGGCGACCCGTTCCACGTGGCCCGCGGGGTGCGGTGGACAGCCATTCGTAGTTTTGGGCCGCCGCCGCATGGACGGCCTCGCCCGGCCTCTGCCACGATGGCCGCGGCCAGGGAGGACACCGCGAATGGACAAGGCTCTCTACGACAAAGGGATGGCGACCCGCCGCCGCGTGCTGGGTGACGAATATGTCGACCGCGCCGTCGGCAACACCACCGATTTCGACCGCAAGTTCCAGGACCTGCTCAACGAGTTCGCCTGGGGCGCGGTGTGGAGCGACGACGACCTCAAGCCGCGTGACCGCAGCCTGCTGAACATGGGCATGATCGCGGCCTGACGCAAAAGGAACTCGGCGCCGTGCTGCGGCAGGTCGCGATCTATTGCGGCTTCCCGGCCGCGGTCGAGGCGCACCGCGTCGCCAAGAAGGTGCTGGCGGAAATGAAGGCCTGAGCGGCGCAGGCCCAAGGCGCGGCGGCCATCCGTGTGCGAGCCGGCTAACGGTCTGCAATCGTTCAGGCTTTCTTGACCGGCGGCGGCCTATGCCGCCTCTCGCGGGCGGCGAATCGCGCTATGGTCTTGAATGTGCCTATATCCCGGGGCAAGTGAGGCCGGCGATTGGCGGCGCGGGGGCCGCGCTTCCTCCCAAGGGTGACGAATGATCCGGAATTTCGGCGGTTTCCTGCTGGTCGTGCCGGCAGCGGCGGTCCTTCTGGCGAGCCCGGCCAGCGCGCAACTGTTTGGCTCGCAGCCTTCCACGCCGGCTCCGGCCGTCACCGAGCAGCAATTGCCGCCGCCGAGCTTCGGCACCGAGACCCGTTACAACGACCGCGGCATGCCGGGCCGCTACGCGCCCGCCCCGCAGGCGGCGCCGATGCCGCTCTATGACGATTCCGCCGACGCGGGCACGCTGCCGCCGCCGGGCCTGCCGGCTCAGGACGGCCGCGGCTATGGCCATCAGTTCGGCGGCAACGATGCCGACGCGATGCGCCCGCCGGGCGCCGTCGGCGCGCCGCAAGCAGCACCTTCGCGCGCCGCCACCGCCGCTCCCGCGCCGGGCGCCACCGCCGATGCCGTCCCCGGCACCAGCGTCATGACGCTGCCGCCCGAAGACCAGCCGGAGACCGGCCAGCCGAAGGAATTGCCGGCGAATCTGAAAAAGCAGCTCGTCGAATTCCAGACCAAGGAGCCGGCCGGCACCATCATCGTCGACACGCCGAATACCTACCTCTATCTCGTGCTCGGCCACGGCAAGGCGCTGCGCTACGGCATCGGCGTCGGCCGCGAGGGATTCACCTGGGCCGGCACCGAGCGCATCTCGCGCATGAAGGAATGGCCGGACTGGTTTCCGCCGTCCGAAATGATCGAACGCCAGCCGTACCTGCCGCGCATGATGGCCGGAGGTCCGGGCAATCCGCTCGGCGCCCGCGCGCTCTATCTCGGCCACACGCTGTACCGCATCCACGGCACCAACCAGCCCTCGACCATCGGGCAGACCGTGTCGTCGGGCTGCATCCGCCTGCTCAACGGGGACATTGAGGATCTCTACAGCCGCGTGCAGGTCGGCACGCGTGTCGTCGTGCTGCCGGGCAAGGCGCCGGAGGCGGTGGCGAGCACCGGCGCGGGCGCGCCGTCGCAGGTGCAGGGCGCTTCGGTCAATACCGGCGCGCTGCCGCCAATCCGGTAAACGGGCTCCACAATTTAAAAAAGGCGGGCCCATTCGGCCCGCTTTTGTTATGGCGGAAGCCAATCTCGTGTCGTCACCGGGCTTGTCCCGGTGACCCCGCTTAGACGGGCAAAGCGATGCCATCTTGACCGGGATGGCCGGGACAAGCCCCGCCATGACAACAAGGGTTTACCGGCTTACTCTGCCGCGGCGCTGGCCTGCTTGCCGATCGCTGCGTTGACGCGCGGCAGCACCTGTTCCGCCATCAATTGCAGCGAGCGCCTCGCCAGCGCGGGATCGACCCAGTCGAGGCCCGCATAGACGAGTTCGCCGAACTCGCCCGTCTCCTCGCGCAGCTTCAGGATCGCATCGACGACCTTGTCGACCGAGCCGAAGGTCACGCAGTTGTCGAGCACCCAGTCGAGCGTGATCTCCTCGTCCGGCTGCTCCTTGTGGCTCTTGAACACGTAGAGCCGGTTCGATCGCTTCATCTTGGCGAACATGTTCGCAAAATAATGCCGGTACGGGCTGTTGGCGTCGTCGCGGCCGTAACGCTTCGCCACCGCGTCGTCGTCGGCGACGAAGATCGTGCGCGCGACGCGCCAGTCCGCGACGTTCGCCTTTTCGCCGGCCTCGGCCTTGCCCTTGGCGTAGTTCTGCCAGTGCGAGCGCAGGTGCTTCGACAACAGGAAGTTCGCCGACAGCGGATGGAAGTCGCGGCGGCCCATCAGCACCACGCCGGGCGAGAACGGCGCGACGACCGTGCCGACGATTTCCGGCCGCGGCTTCTGAAACGGCTTCGCCAAGATGCCGACGCCGAGCTCGCGCGCGGCGGTGCGGGCGAAGCCGACCTTGAAGCGGTTTCCCGGCAGGTCGATGTCGTAGGGCGGGTCGCGCTCCCAGATCGCCAGGATGACGTCGATCGCCTCGGCGAAGATCTTGTTGCGGTCCTCGTCGAGGATGCCGATCGCTTCCGCGTCCGAGGTCAGCGCACCGGCCGACACGCCGAGAATGAAGCGGCCCTGCGCCAGATGGTCGAACATCGCGGCGTTGACCGCGACCGTCACCGGATGCATCTGCGACAGGTTGGTGGTGCCGGTGGCGAGCTTGATGCGTTTGGTCGAATGGATCAGCGTCGCCTGGAACAGCATGCTGTTGGTGATGTTCTCACAGGCGTCGGTCAGGTGCTCGCCCACGAAGGCGTCGTGGAAACCGAGCTCGTCGCACAGGACGATTGCCTCGCGGTCCTCGCGCAATGTCTGCGACCAGTCGCGGCCAAGGGGGTGCACCGGCATGGTGAAGTAGCCAAGACGCATTCAAGTCTCCGGATCAAAAAAAGCCGTTTCCGGCAAGCTATCCGAGGCCGCCGGCAAATGCAGCAAAAGTCGCGCTGTATCTCGGTAAGTCCTTTCGACGGCGCGAAAACCGCGGTGCATCCCCGGCGTTATCCCCAATGCCGCGCGGCCGCCAGCCGTTGCGGCAATGACCCGCCGCCGGGTTCGCCCCGGACGGGCGAGCGCTTAATGTGTCGTCACCGATTCGCGGTCCGGAGGCCCCCCGCCATGATGCGATGGTTTCATGCCCTGATGCCGAAGGAGGAGCGCTTCTTCGAGCTGTTCGCCCGCCATTCCGACGCGGTGCTCGCCGGGGGGCAGGCGCTGCGGGCGATGATGGAAGGCGGCGCCGCTGTCGCGGCCAATTGCGAGGCGGTCGTCGCCAACGAGCACAAGGCCGACGACGTCACGCGCGAAGTGCTGATCGCCGTGCGCCGCACCTTCATCACGCCGTTCGACCGCGGCAGCATCCGCGACCTCATCACCGCGATGGATAACGCCATCGACCAGATGCAGAAGACGGCGAAGACCGTGATCCTGTTCGACGTGCGCGACTTCACGCCGCAGATGAAGGACATGGGCGATCTGATCGTCAAATCGGCGCAGATCGTGAAACAGGCGGTGCCGCTCCTGAACGCGATCTCGTCGGAGGCCGTGCGCATCAGCGAATTGACGGCGCAGCTCTCCGCGCTCGAAGGCCGCGCCGACGAATTGCACGACGTCGGGCTCAAGGCGCTCTACCAGGCCAATGTCAACAACGCGATGGCCTACATCGTCGGCAACGAGGTCTACGACCATCTCGAGAAGGTCGTCGACCGCTTCGACGACGTCGCCAACGTCATGCACGGCATCGTCATCGAGCATGTGTAGTGTCGTCCCGGGCGAGCACCAGCGGGGCCTGAACAAATGAACGTCGCGTTGTCGTTACCAGTGCTGGTCGGCCTGATCGCGGTCGCGCTCGCCTTCGATTTCTTGAACGGCCTGCACGACGCGGCCAATTCGATCGCCACCATCGTTTCGACGCGCGTGCTGCGCCCGCAATACGCGGTGGCCTGGGCCGCGTTCTTCAATTTCATAGCCTTCCTGTTCTTCGGCCTGCACGTCGCCAACACGCTGGGCACCGGCATCATCGACGCGGCGGCGATCGACGCGCGCGTCGTGTTCGGCGCGCTGATGGGCGCGATCCTGTGGAACCTGATCACCTGGGGGCTCGGCATCCCGTCGAGCTCGTCGCACGCGCTGGTCGGCGGCCTGGTCGGCGCCGGCTGCGCCAAGGCCGGCATCTCGGCCATCGTCTGGCACGGGCTTATCCCGACGACGGCGGCGATCGTCGCCTCACCGCTGATCGGCTTCTTCCTCGCGCTGGTGCTGGTGCTGCTGCTGTCGTGGACGCTGCTGCGCTGGACGCCGTTCGCGGTCGACCGTTATTTCCAGCGGCTGCAATTCGTCTCGGCCTCGCTCTATTCGCTCGGGCACGGCGGCAACGACGCGCAGAAGACGATGGGCATCATCGCCGTGCTCTTGTTCTCGCAGGGCCATCTCGGCGCGCATTTCTACGTGCCGTTCTGGGTGGTGATCGCCTGCCAGATCGCGATGGCGCTCGGCACGCTGATCGGCGGCTGGCGCATCGTGCGCACGATGGGTTCGAAGATCACGCGGCTGACACCGATGCAGGGCTTCTGCGCCGAGGCCGGCGGCTCTCTCACATTGTTCGGCGCCACCTGGCTCGGCATCCCGGTGTCGACCACGCACACCATCACCGGCGCGATCATCGGCGTCGGCGCCGCGCGCAAGACCTCCGCGGTGCGCTGGAGCGTCGCCAACAACATCGTCATCGCATGGATCATCACGATCCCCGCGTCGGCGGCGATCGCGGCGGTGTTCTACTGGATCGTCGGGGTGTTCTAGGCCGCGACCTGGGCGAGGAAGCCTTCGACCTCGCGGCGCAATTCATCGGCGGCGGCCTCGACCGCCTCCGAGGCGGTGAGCACGCGCTCGGCCGAGCGGCGGGTGTCGCCGGCCGCGCCGGCGACATCGGCCAGCACCGAGACGACGAGCTTGGCGCCGTCGGCGGCGCCGGTCACGTTCTGCGAGATTTCCGCCGTCGCCGCGCTCTGTTGCTCGACCGAGGTCGACACCGCGGTGGCGCAGCCGTCGATCTCCTGCATGCGCGTGGCGATGCGCGCGATGGCGCCGACGGCGCAGCCGGTCGCCGCCTGCACCGACTTGATCAGCGCCGAGATGTCCTCGGTCGCCTTCGCCGTCTGCACGGCGAGCGATTTGACCTCCGCCGCGACCACGGCGAAGCCCTTGCCCGCTTCGCCGGCGCGGGCGGCTTCGATGGTCGCGTTGAGCGCCAGCAGGTTGGTCTGGCCGGCGATGGCGCGGATGAGCTTGATCACGTCGCCGATCTTGTCGGCGGCCTGAGCCAGCATCGCAATCTGCGCGTTGGTGTCCTGCGCCTCGCCGACGGCGTCGCGCACGATGTTCGCCGTCATCGCCAGCTGCCGGCCGATCTCGCTGATCGAGGAGGTGAGTTCGTCGGCGGCCGAGGCCGCGCTCTCGACATTGGTGGAAGCTTCGTTCGAGGCGTCGACCGCGCCTTCCGAGCTCATCGCCGTGCGGCCGGAATTGGTCAGCAGCGTGCCGGCGGTCGTGCGCATCGCCGCGGCGCCCTCGGCCACGGTGCGCAGATGGTCCTCGACACGCTGGCGGAAGGAGAGGATTGCCTGCTCGACCGCGCCGCGCCGCGTCTCCTGCTGCTGGATGTCAAGGCGCTCGCGCTCGGCGGCACGGCGGTCGGTGACGTCCTCGTGCGTCGCCACCCAGCTGCCATCCGGCATCGGGCGGTTGACGACCGAGGTGACGCTGCCGTCGCCGGAGATCACCTCGCGGCTGGTGGTCTTGCCTTCCGCGAGCGAGGCCGTGAGCTGGGCGCGGTAGGCCACAACATCGGCGGAGAAGTTGCCGGCGGCAGCGCGATGCTCGAGCAATTGCGAGAGGCTGGTGCCGGGCGCGGTGTGGGGCTCGGACAGCCCGTACATCTGCCGGTAGCGCGCGTTGCAGACCAGGAGCCGTTCGTTGCGATCGAACATGCACAGGCCTTGCGACATGTTGTCGAGGGCGATGCGGGTGTCGCCATTGCGCCGGCGCAGGCGGCGCGCGCGCAGGACCGCGACCGCGGTCGCGATCCATGCGCCGAGTCCCGTGGCGGCGAAGGCCGACATCGCCGGCGTCGTGCCGATGCCGAGCAGGGGCAGGGCGTAGTCGACGAGCGGAAAGCCTGCGACCAGACCAGCAAGGCCGGCAAGCGCGATGGCGCCGTGGCCGCGCATGTCCAAGGGGATGAATTGACGGCTGTGCATCGGTGATTCCGGCGTCGGGGGGACGGTATTCCGGAACGGGTTGTTTTGCAGTTAACTGCGGCGCCTGTACGGTTAAGCAATCCTTAAACAGCGGCCCTCCGCGCGGCCGCGTGCCATCCCCTCGGAGGCTTCCGCATGAACGCACCGACCGCCGCCAGAGCCGACTTCAGCCGCTGGACGGGGCGGCTCGAGGACGAAGCGCTGCTGCGCGGCGCGGGCCGGTTCGGCGACGACGTGAAGCCGCAGGGGGCGCTTGCCGCCGCCTTCGTGCGCTCGCCGCATGCCTTCGCGAGGATCCTGCGCGTCGACACCGCCGCGGCCAAAGCCGCGCCCGGCGTGGTCGCGGTCATCACCGCGGCCGATCTCGAAGCCCAGCATTATCACTCGGTGTCGCACGGCCACCCGATTCCCGGCCGCGGCGGCAGGCTGCCGGTCTCGCCCTATCGGCCGGTGCTTGCTGACAAGCGCGCGATGCATGTCGGCGAGCCCATCGTGCTCGTCGTGGCGGCGACCGCGGCGCAGGCGCAGGACGCCGCCGAGAAAGTCGTCGTCGAATACGAGCCGCTCGCGCCCGTCACCGACGCGCGCGAGGCGGCAAAGTCCGGCGCGCCGCAATTGTGGGACGAGGCGCCCGGCAATATCGGCTTCGATTTTACCGCGCCGGCCGATCCCGACGGCAAGAAGAACGCGGCGCTGGAAAAGGCGTTCGCCGAAGCGGCGCACGTGGTGAAGATCGAACTGGTCAACCAGCGCCTCGTCGTCGCCTCGCTCGAGCCGCGCACGGCGACCGCGAGCTACGACGCCGGGGCGAAGCAGTTCACGCTCCGCTGCGGCACGCAGGGCGTGGCCGGCGTGCGCATGGGCGTCGCCGAGATCATGGGCGTGAAGCCGGACGAGTTGCGCGTGCTGACCGACGACGTCGGCGGCGGCTTCGGCATGAAGGCGGCGACCTATCCCGAATACGGCGCGCTGCTGCACGCGACGCGCGCGCTCGGCAGATCGGTGCATTGGGTGTCGACGCGTTCGGAGGCCTTTCTCACCGACAACCAGGGGCGTGATTCATTCTGGACCGTGGAGTTGGCGCTGACCGCGCGCGGCCGCTTCCTTGCTCTGCGCGCCAACGGCATCGGCAATCTCGGCGCCTATTTCACCGCGGTCGCGCATTTCGTGTTCACGACGCACGTGTCGGGCTGTCTGCCGACCGTCTACGACATCCCGCTGGCGCAGGTGAACTCGCGCTGCGTCTTCACCAACACGCCGCCGACCGGGCCCTATCGTGGCGCCGGCCGGCCCGAGGCGAGCTACCTGATCGAGCGGGTCATCGACGCCGCCGCCAATGTCACCGGCATCGACGCGGCGGAGTTGCGCCGCCGCAATCTCATTGCGCCGGCGAAAATCCCTTACGTCACGCCGTTCGGCAACACCTACGACAGCGGCGATTTCCCCGCGCTGTTCGAGCGCGCGCTGGCGCTCGCCGACTATTCAGGCTTCCGCGAGCGCAAGAAGGCCGCGAAGAAAGAAGGCAAGCTGCGCGGCATCGGCATCGGCTGTTATCTCGAGATCGCCGGCGCGTTCCCGGAGGAGGCCGCGCGCATCTCATTTCGCGGCGGCAAGGCGGTCGTCAGCATCGGCGCGGGTTCGAGCGGGCAAGGGCATCGCACGGTGTTCGGCGCGGTGGCGGCGCAGCGCCTCGGCATCGCCGCCGATGCGGTCGAGGTCAGTTCCGGCGATTCGGCCCGCGACGTTCCGGGCTTCGGCGCGGTCGCCTCGCGCTCGGCGATGATGGTCGGCAGCGCCATTGCGCGCACCGCCGATCTCGTCATCGAGAAGGGCAAGCGTGTCGCCGCCATGCTGTTGCAGGCGAGCGAAGGCGACGTCACTTACGCCAACGGCAGGTTCAGCGCGGGAAACCGCGAGGCGACCCTGTTCGAGGTCGCCGATCGCGCCGCCGAGTTGGCGCGGCAGGGCGTCATCCCCGAGAGCCTCGACACACAAGGAGGCGTCAAGGTGCCGCCGTCCTTCCCGAACGGCTGCCACATCGCCGAAGTCGAGATCGACGCCGCGACCGGCGCGCTCGGGGTCGTCAACTACGTCGCGGTCGGCGATTCCGGGACCGTGCTCGACGACGTCATCGTCGAGGCGCAGGTGCATGGCGGCGTGGCGCAGGGGCTCGGACAGGCGCTCAGCGAGGCGACGATCTACGACCGCGACGGCCAGCTCGTCTCCGGCTCGTTCATGGACTACGCGATGCCGCGCGCCGACACCGTGCCGCCGATGACGGTCGAGCACTTCGCCGTTGCCTGCCGCACCAATCCGCTCGGCGTGAAGGGCACCGGCGAGGCCGGCACCACCGCCGCACCGCCGGCGCTTGTTAACGCCGTCCTCGACGCGTTGCCGCCGGGCACCAGCCTCGACATGCCGGCGACCCCCGCGCGCATCTGGCAGGCGTTGTCCGAAAGTTCAAATCGCTAGGCGGCACACACAAACGCTGCTCACCCCCGCATTCGCGGGCATGAGAGGACATTGAACTCAATGCGTCTCGAGCTTCACTTCCGTGGTGATGGTCTTCCAGTGCGCGATTTCGCCTGCGAGCCAGGTCTTGGCGTCGGCGAGCGACTTGTTCGGCGTGAACTCGAAGTTCTGCTTGCTCAGCTTCTCCCGCACGCCTGGATCGGCGAGCGCCTTGGTGGCCAGCGTGAACAGCTTCTCCAGCACCGGCTTTGGTGTCTCGGCCGGTGCGAACAGGCCGTTCCACGCGACGGTGCCGACGTCCTTGAAGCCGACCTCCGCCATCGTCGGCACGTCCGGGTAGGCGGCGAGCCGCTTGTCGTTGACCAGCGCCAGCGGCCTGAAGGTGCCGGCGCGGACCTGACCGGCCGTGCTCGCGACATTGAGGAACGCGGTCTGCGTGTCGCCGCGCAGCAGGTCCTGGATCACGCCCGAGGCGCCGTTCTTGTTCGGCAGCGCCACCATCTGCAGGTCGCCGGCCTTCTTGTCGAAATAGGCCATGTCATAGTGCGGATAGGAGCCGACGCCGACCGTGCCGTAGCGCACCTTGCCGGGGTTCTTCTTCGCGTAGTCGATCAATTCCTTCACGGTCTTCGGCGGAAAATCATTGGCGGTCGACGCCAGCAGGAAGGCGGGAACGGCGACGAGATTGGTGACGGCGGTGACCTTCTTGCCGTAGTCGAAGCTCATCTTGTCGCCGTAGAGCACCGGCGTGATGGCGTTGGTCGAGACGTTGCCGATCATCAGTGTGTAGCCGTCCGGCGCCGCCTTCACCATCTCGTCGATGGCGATCATGCCGAACGCGCCCGGCTTGTTGAGCACGATGACCGGCTGGCCGGACAGCGTCTGCATCTTGTCGGCGACGATGCGCGCGACGATGTCGGTCGAGCCGCCCGGTGCGTAGGGCACGACGATGCGAATGGTGCGGCTCGGATAGGCGTCCTGCGCCGCCGCCGCGTGCGCCATGAGCCCGGCAACAAGCGCCGCGGCCAGAAGTCTGAGCAGAGCTTTCATCGTGTCTCCTCCCTTGCAAATGACCCGAGGCTCTTCGTCCCCTTGGCCGTGTGAAACAGTCAGCCCGCCTTCATGCCATGCAGGCTGTGCGAGGCGTCCTTCACCGTGAAGAACACGACGTCGCCGTCCTTGGTCGCGCCGCCGGAATGGATCGTCTCGGCGGGGATGTAGAGGCAGGAACCGGCCGGCGCCTCGACCGGCTTGCCGCCGACGGTGCCGCGGAAAGTGCCTTCGAGCACGTAGATCCACTGCTCGTTGGGGTGCGAATGCGGCTCGGCGCCGGTGCCGGCCGGCATGCGCATCAGCGCGACGATCATGCGGTCGCCCTCGACGCAGGGCCCGTGCGCGGTGGAATAGGCGGGGCCGCCCATGATCTTGGCGACGGTGCCGAGGTCGAAGACGTAATCTCCGGGGGCGGCGCGGGTAGCGCCGGGCGTGCGCGCGGCCGATGCGCTCATGATGTTTCTCCCTAAGAAATCTGCCTTTTCTTTTGCCGACGATGCTAGTGGAGGCGCGCGCGGCGCGCCATCCCCGCGTGCGGCGGTTTCGTACCGGATCACGGGACCGGCGGTTTCGTTTGCAGTCTTTTCACCACCGTTCGGCCATGGTCATGGGGCTGTTGTCGCCGCTCTTCGCCTGTTCGGGGTTCCCAAGAATGCGCTTTGCCCGCCCGCTCGTGCCTCTGCTGGCGTTGACGATGCTCGGCGCCTGCGCGCTGTCCGACAACTACACGCCGAAGGGCGAGCCGAGCTTCTACCGGAACCTGGCTCAGCCCGGCGCAGAACTCGACGCCGCGGCGGCGGCCTCGATGATTACCGGCTACCGCGCCAATAACGGACTGCCGGCGGTGAGCCTCGATCCGGAATTGATGCGGCTGGCGCAGGCGCAGGCCGATCTCATGGCGAAGCGCGACAGACTCGACCACAACGCCGGCAAGCCGTTCAACGCGCGGCTGAAGCAGTCCGGCTACGATGCGAAAGAGGCGGCCGAGAACATCAGCGCCGGCTATCACACTCTGGCGGAAGCGTTCTCCGGCTGGCGCGATTCGCCGCCGCACCGCGCCAACATGCTGCTCAAGGCCGCGACGCGCATGGGCATCGCGGCGGTCTACACGCCGCGCTCGAAGTACAAGGTGTACTGGGCGCTGATCCTGGCGCAGCCGGACGAGAAGCGCGGCGGGTGACGCTCTTAATCCCTCCCCTGAAAGGGGAGGGTGGCTCCGCGCGTAGCGCGGAGACGGGTGGGGCCACGCCGAAATTGAGAATGCCCCCACCCGGCTCGCTTGTGCTCGCCGCCCTCCCCTGCAAGCGGGGGAGGGATAAGAGAGCTCACGCCGCCACGATCCGCGGCGGCCAGGGGCGGTCGGGCCGGTAGAACAGCGCCAGCTTCAGACTCTCCGCGATGCGTGCCGCTTTGTCGTTGAACACCGCGGTCAAGTCCGCGTCGAACATCTCGCGGCAGGTCTCGTCGAACAAAGCGAGCCAGCGGTCGAACAGCGCGATGTCGATGCCCTGGATACGCTGGTGCACGGCGACCGGATTGCCCTTGTAGCGGCCACTGGTGAGCATCACCGACGACCAGAACTTGCGCATGGTCTCGAGATGCGGTCCCCAGTCGGAAATCGCGCGCTCGAACACCGGGCCGAGCGCGGCGTCGGCCCGCACCTTCACATAGAAGGCATCGACCAGGCGGCCGATCTCGTCCTCGGTCGGCAGCGCCGGGCTCTCCGTTGCCACATCGCTCACGTGATCACCACGGCCGCCAGCATGCCGAGCACGATCCACACCAGCGAATTCACCAGCATGCGCACGAGCTCGCGCTTGTCGCCACTGTCGAGGCCCATGGCGCCGCAGGCGAGATCGCCGGGGAACAGGAAGACGCGCGCGAGCGTGCCGACGAACGAGGTGGAGCCAGACATCGCGGCCCTCCTATAAGATGTATAGTCCATACATCTTATTTGCGGCATTGCCAAAAAGCAATATCCAGAATACATCTTATTCAACCCCTGCGGAGACCCGCCGCCATGCGTCTGACCGTCTACACCGATTACGCGCTGCGCCTGTTGATGTATCTCGCGGTCAAGGACGACGGGCTGGCCACCATCGCCGAAGTCGCCGAGAGCTACGACGTCTCGCGCAACCACATGATGAAGGTGGCGCATCAACTGGGCGTCGCCGGCTATGTCGAGACGGTGCGCGGCCGCACCGGCGGCCTGCGTCTGGCGCGGCCGGCCGCCGACATCAATCTCGGCGATGTGGTGCGCAACACCGAGCAGGACATGGCGCTGGTGCCGTGCATGAGCCCGGCCGACGCCGCCTGCGCCATCCGCCCATCGTGCCTGCTCAAGCGCGCGCTCGGCCGCGCCACCGCCGCCTTCATGGACGTGCTCGACGAATACTCGCTCGGCGACCTGGTGAAGCCGCGGCACGCGCTGCGCAATCTTCTGGAGATCGAGGCGCCGCGGCGGCGTCCGGCGCGGGCGAGTGCCTGACGTGACGGAAGACGACATCGCGCGGGCGATCGTGACCGGCGAGGCCGACGCGGTTGTCGGCTGCGACCGCGACGGCGTCATTCGCTTCTGGAACGCCGGCGCCGCGCGCATCTTCGGTTTCAGTGCCGGCGAAGCGGTCGGGCAGTCGCTCGACATCATCATTCCGGAGCGGTTGCGCGCGCGGCATTGGGGCGGCTGGGGCCACACGATGGCGACCGGCACCAGCCGCTATTCGGGCGGCGACACCTTGTCGGTTCCGGCGCAACGCAAGGATGGCGCGACGATTTCGGTCGAGTTCACGATCACGCCGCTGCGCGACGCCGCCGGCGCCATCGCCGGTCTTGCCGCCGTTATGCGCGACGTCACCGCGCGGTTCGAGGAATTGAAGGCGCTGCGAAGGCAAGTGCGGGAGCGGTCTTGATCTCTTCTCTTTCCGGGGTAAGCGACACGAGGTCTGCCGCACCGCAGCACAAAATCTTTTGTATTAGGAGTGTTGACCGTTCCTAGGATATATGCCTATGATCCTCTCGTCCGGTCCGGCCGGGGGCGTCGTCGCGAGGCGTCTCGATTGACAGGAACGGATGCGGTGCCCGCGGGCGAGGGAAAAACGCATCTCCCGCCCCCGGGCGGCGACGGGGCTCCACTCCCGGGCACTAAGACCCGGCGCCAGGAGCTGGCTGACGGGCGTGGCTGGTCCACGTACCGGAAGCGTGGCCCGTACGCCGTGCAACGACACCGCTGTGGCGCGCCGAGAGGCGCCCG
>Ga0134125_10000643_pt1 | contig 46128 bp, 40 predicted proteins | sample KB31751_FD_96464 | JGI IMG/M metagenome (GOLD analysis project Ga0134125, IMG submission 96464) | Terrestrial soil microbial communities with excess Nitrogen fertilizer from Kellogg Biological Station, Michigan, USA - KB3-175-1 | ecosystem: Environmental > Terrestrial > Soil > Unclassified ...
GCGTTCCCCTATTAGCTTGGTTCCTTTTCCTGGGGCGCTGCCCCAGGCTGGAATTTGCCAACGCCTTCGGCGTTCGACTACTGACGTTGATTAGTCAAGTATGTTAATGCCGTTGAAACGGTTCAGAGATGTCGATAAGTTATGTTCGCCCGATTGAAACCGGGCGTGAATGAGAGGTATCGAGAACCTCTAACAAGTCCGCTATCGATTCAGCTCATCCACCAGCGGCAATACTTTCTTTTCAAGTGTGCCTTGATCGAGAGGCCCGATATGCTTGAAACGAATCACACCATTCTTATCAATCAAATATGTCTCTGGAGCGCCATAAACTCCATAGTCAATCGCAACTCGCCCTTCGAGATCTGACACGCTAACCACGTACGGATTGCCGAGCTCCTTGAGCCAAGACATCGCGTCATCGCGTTGGTCTTTCCAATTAAGACCGTAGATTGGCACTTTGCCGGCGCGTGAAAGCTGCAGCAGCAAGGGATGCTCTTCGCGGCAGGAAACACACCACGACGCCCACACATTAAGCAGCCACACTTTCCCCCGCATCTCTTCAGCGGAGAATTTTTTGTTGGGCTCGTGCAACTGCGCCAACTGAAAAGTCGGCGCCGGTTTGTTAATTAGCGGCGAAGGGACTTCATGCGGATCGCGATTTAGACCGATAGCGAGGAACGCGACGAGCGCGATAAAGAGCCCAAGAGGTATCAGGTATCGCATCGTTAGTTTGAAGCCTCTGCTTCGGAGATTCGAGCCACGGCCGGTGCTGGCGTCGCTGAAGTAGTTTCAATAGCTTCACGCTGCTTTTTGGCAGCAAGTGCGTAACGACGATCGCTGACTGCAAGGCCGCCACCAATGGCCATCAGGACGGCGCCGCCCCAGATCCAGTCGACGAAAGGTTTGTAGTGAATGCGCACCGTCCATGCGCGACCATTATCAACCGGCTCGCCCAACGAAACATACAAGTCTCGAAACAGGCCGGTATCGATGGCTGACTCCGTCATCGCACTTTCCTGAACGGTGTAGATCCGCTTTTCGGGATTCATTGTACGGATCAGTGTTTTGCCTCGCACGATGTCGATGCTCGCTCGCGCGGCTCGATAATTAGGGCCGTTCACACTGGTAACGCCGTTGAATTTGAAATCGTAGCCCGCGACATTTACGACGTCACCGACGTCCATGCGCACATCTTTCTCCGACTCGTATTGAGTGACGAAGCTGATGCCGACAATGAAGACTGCCACACCGACATGTGCGACCTGCATCCCATAATAACTTCGAGATTGCATGCGCATTTTTTGCCAGAAGCCGACCTGTCCGGACGTGGTCTTCAACCTATCCCAGAGACTGACAGCCACGGTGGTCACTATCCAAAGCGCGAGCCACACGCCCAGACTTACCAACGCCTTCCATTTTCCCATCGCCAAGGGCAGTAGCAAAGCCGCTAACGCACTGGCAGCGAAGGCCCAACGCAGACGAACTGCAAGCTCGGGCAGACTGGCTTTCTTCCATCGCGCTATTGGTCCAATGCCCATCAAAAACGCAGCCGGAACCATCAGCGGCACGAACACAGCATTGAAGTAAGGCGGCCCGACCGAAAGCTTGCCTTGTCCGAGTGCGTCAATAATCAATGGGTACAGTGTCCCAAGCAGGACTGACCCGGCCGCGACTGTCAACAGCACGTTGTTGGACAGTAAAAATGATTCTCGGGAAACGACTTCAAACTTCGAACCTAACCCGACATGCTTCGCCCGCCACGCGTACAAGACCAGCGAACCGCCAATGACCACGAGCAGAAAACTCAAAATAAAAATGCCGCGCTTCGGATCAACTGCGAATGCATGTACTGAAGTCAGAACACCCGAACGCACGAGGAAGGTTCCCAGCAGGCTCAAGGAGAAAGCGGCTATCGCTAGCAGCACTGTCCAGCTCTTAAATCCGCCTCGCTTTTCGGTAACAGCGAGTGAGTGAATCAAAGCGGTGCCGACGAGCCAGGGCATGAAGGACGCATTCTCAACCGGATCCCAGAACCACCAGCCGCCCCAACCCAATTCGTAATAAGCCCACCAACTTCCAAGCGCAATGCCAACCGTCAGAAACATCCACGCCACTGTGGTCCATGGCCTGGACCAGCGCGCCCATGTCGCATCAAGCCGGCCGCCAATCAATGCTGAAATCGCAAACGCAAAAGCTACAGAGAAACCGACGTAGCCCATGTAAAGCATCGGCGGATGCGCGACCATGGCCGGATCCTGGAGCAGAGGATTCAGGTCTCGACCGTCAGGCGGAGCGGGAAATATTCGATCAAACGGATTCGAGGTGAAAAGCATGAAAAGCAGAAAGCCGATGCTAATCAAACCCATCACGCTGAGCACGCGGGCGAGCATCTCCTCAGGAAGATGCTTGCTGAACAGCGTCACAGCGACTGTCCAAAAGCCCATCATCAATGTCCAAAGTAAGAGTGAGCCTTCGTGAGAGCCCCAGGTGGCGGCGAGCCGATAATGGGGAGGCAAATGCGAATTGGAATTGGTGGCGACATTCACCACTGAGAAATCATTGCTGATGAACGAATATGCGAGACAGCCGAAGGCGATGGCGACAAAGATAAACTGCGCTTGTCCCGCGGGAACGGCTACACCCATCAACGCGCGATTACCGCGAGCGGCGCCGATGATCGGCAAGCTTGCCTGCGTGATAGCCAGGAGTAGGGCGATTATTAAAGCGAACTGTCCGATCTCAGGGACCATTATTTCTAAAACAACTTTCGTTCCGGGGTAATGTATGTGTGCGCGAACAGAACCAACTCTATCCGCAGATTACGCAGATTGCACTGATTCAGTAAGAACGAACGCGACAACATAACTTTTATTCAACCAACACCTGGAATTTGCGTAATCTGCAGATAGGTTTTGAAGTAGTATAGCGACACAAAACTGATGAAGCCATTCCCGTTCCTGTTATTCCTTAACTGTCCTGGCAGCTTTGGCGGCATCAATTGCTTTGCCTGCCTCCGGTGGCATGTAGTTCTCGTCGTGTTTCGCGAGCACCGTGTTGGCGTAGAAGATACCATCCGTACCAACTTTGCCTTCTGCCACGCAGCCGCGGCCTTCCTTGAAGAGGTCAGGCAGGATTCCTTTGTAGACTACAGGAACGGTGTGGGATGTGTCAGTGACGCTGAAACGAATTGTTAAGCCGTCGCCTTCACGTTTCATGCTGCCTTGTTCAACCAGCCCGCCAATACGAAAGTTGCGATTGATTGGTGCTTCCTTCGCAGCGACCTGGGTTGGACTGAAGAAAAAGACTAGATTGTTCTGAAATGCATTAAGGACGAGACCGGCAGCTATTCCCAACGCCGCTAATCCAACCACAATAAAAGTAATTCGTTTATGTCGAGTCTTCATAATTGCTTGCTCTTTGATGATTCGAGACTGTCTCCGTGGCGCGCCCGCAAGGCCTTCCTTCGCTGTCTTACCAAGATGACCTCGCCGCCTATAACTATTAATGCGATGGCATACGATCCCCAAACGTAAAAGGCGTAACCGCCCTGCATGAAAAAATCATACCAAGTCATACGGACTCCATTTGCGAGAGGTCAGCAGCAGGACTTGAAGTTCTGATTGTCCGTCCGGCTTCTTGCTCACGCTCGAGGATTATGCAGCGCAAGCGTGCCAAAACAACTGCGACCGAATACAGCCAGCATGCAGCCAACATGATGAACATCGCTGCCAGCATCGGCGGCGCCATCGTCGGCTTGTTCAAAAGACGTATCGTAGCGCCCTGATGCAAAGTGTTCCACCATTGCACTGAAAAATAAATGATCGGCACGTTGATGACGCCCACGATTGCGAGCACCGCGCCGGCACGATCTGCGCGACGATGATCGTCGATAGCTGCCTGCAGCGAGATGAAGCCGATGTAAAGAAAAAGCAGAATCAACGTCGAGGTCATCCGAGCGTCCCACACCCACCATGTTCCCCACGTGGGCTTGCCCCACAAGGCGCCGGTTGCCAGCGAAAGAAAGGTGAACATCGCGCCGGTAACAGATAGGGAAGTTGCCATCATTGAAGCCAGTCGCGCGTTGAATGCCCAGCCAATAGCCGCGTACGCAGCCATCAATACATACAACATCATTCCCATCCACGCTGCAGGAACATGAATGAAGATTATTCGATAGGCGTCGCCTTGCTGAAAATCGGTGGGTGCAACAAAGAAGCCAACATACAGCCCGGCGGCAAAAAGTATCGCGGCAGGAACACCGAACCAAGGCACCATCTTTCCCGCGAGCGGATAAAACTTTTCCGGCGATGCGAATTTGTAAAGGTTCATTTATGGCGTCAACGTTGAGTACTGAAGTTCAGATCGAGTGTTTTTGGTCTTTGATCTTTGGTCTTAGTTCTTTGTGCTTGAGCCTATATGAAGTTGAGCCGTTTTTTCACGCGTTGGATTTGTCAGCCCACCTTCTATTAAGAACAATCAAAATAGCAAAGAGACTAGTGCAAAGAACAAAGAACAAAGTACAAAGAACAAAGCCGAAACTATTCTATCGATATCCTAAGTGCTGCGGACGTTGCCCAGGGGGCAAAAACCAGAGACAAAACCAGGATGGCGCCCAATAGCGATAGATGCGACTGAGTCGGTAAACCTCCAATGCTCGCGTCAACCGCAAGCGCTCCAAAAATCAAGACCGGAATATATAGCGGCAACACCAACAAAGCTATCAGCACGCCACTGCCCCTTAATCCGAGCGTCAACGCCGCGCCAATCGAACCAATCAAGCTCAACACCGGCGTACCGAGCAAGAGCGAAAGCATCAAGACCAGCAACGACTCGCGTGATAGCCCAAACTGTACGCCCAGTATAGGCGCTACCAGAATCAAGGGAACTCCTGAAACGAGCCACTGCGCCAGGATTTTCCCCAGGACGATCAAATACAGTGGCTGTGGAGTCAGCAGCATCTGCTCGAGCGTCCCGTCAGCATAGTCGTTCGCAAACAGTCGCCCGAGTGACAACATCGAAGCAAGCAACGCCGCGACCCACACAACGCCGGGCGCTATCGAGCGTAGCAGCTGTGGCTCGGGGCTGATGCTCAGCGGAAACAGACTGACGACAATCACAAAGAAAAACATCGTCGACAGCACATCCGCGCGACGACGCCACGCCAGCATCAGATCCCGCCAAACGATCCAGCGAAACTTCGATATCGTCGAGTTCACAGTGAAAGTTCGATCCGCTGCAGGTTGCCTGCGGACAAATCAAGATCCTGATGTGTGGCTACGATGGCAATGCCGTCGTGCTCCACATGCTCAGTTATCAAAGACCGCGTTAACGCCACTGCCGCCTGATCCAGAGAAGTTAATACTTCATCAAGCACCCACAACACCGAGCCAGCGACCCGCACGGTGGCCAATGCCAGCCGCCTCCGTTGCCCTTGCGATAACAGGCGCGCGGGCAAATGTTCACGCCCTTCAAGCCCCATGTCTCGCAAGATCTGAACCGCGGCGTCGCGAGAGACGTCCACACCACTCAATCCGCTTGAACAGCGCAGGTTTTCAATCGAAGTGAGCTCGTCCTTGATGCCATTGTGATGGCCTAAGTAGGTGAGGTTGGCGTGGTATTCCTCACCGAGTGCTCGAATATCCTCACCTCGCCAGCGAATTGTGCCTGCGACGGGTTCGAGCAAACCGCAAATCATCCGCAGCAAGCTCGTTTTTCCGCAGCCGTTCGGTCCGGTTACTTGAATCCACTGGCCTGGCTTAACAGAAAAGTTCAGGTCGCTGAACAAGCGACGGTCTCCGCGAACACATCCGAGGTTTGTAACTTCGAGAATGGGGCGATTGCTCCTGCTATGTCAGTCGTCGGCGCAATCATTGTATTGGACTTTCGCAGGAAAAGCATTCGACCTGAAGAAGAAGTAGTGCCCAAATTTTGAGTGCGGTGACCTGTCACCGCTTTCGTCCGCGGCGGCTTGACGCCGCGCTGCTTGGTAATGTGCCGTTTTCGACAACTTGCTGCGACAGGTCGCAGCGACCAAAGCGCCGACAGGTCGGCGCACTCCAAATTAGGGCACTACAAAAAAAGAAGGGCTAGGGAGCCTTTGCGATTGTTTCGACCGGGCCATTTTGTTTGAGCCACTCGCGCCAACCGCCTTTGAGCACCCGCGCGCGTTTGAAACCGGAGTCGCGCAACACCTGGGCAGCTTTGATGCTCAGCTCATCGTTGGGACATGAGCAGTAAGTAATCACCTCGGAATCGCGCGAGACCTTGTTCAATGGCGCAAAGCCCAGCCGGTATCTTAGCCGGCGCAACTTCAAATGTACGGCGCCCTTAATTTTTCTACTGCTGTCGGCAAAAGCGTCCGTTGTGCGGACATCGATAATGGTGACTGGTTGATTCTGCGTGACTTTCGATTTCAAGTCCGACGCGGTCAAGAATTCCACCTTCGCATCTTGTGTTTGAGCGTACACAATCCCGGTCGTTCCTGAACTCCCGAAGCTCGCATCGGTTTGAGCAATTAGCAAAATAAGGCTGATGGCGATAAGGACTTTTTGCAATCTCATGCGACCTCCTTTTGAGCGAGAACCTCAGCGAGTCATGCCGGCTTTTCGACCATGAACAGAAGAGACTTGAGCATCACCTTTGAAAGTTTTCGGGTCGTACCATGAATACGTTGGACCAGCGTAGTAAAGGTAACCCGATGAACCGCTAACTACTTGCTTGATTAAGTCTCCATGAATTCGCGGAAGGGGACGACCGCTGTTCTCACTGATAAAAGCTTTGCCCGCGTGCACTGCGAGATTCGAGCCGACCGCGTTCCGTAGCAGAAAAGTCTGCGTCGCCTGCACGTCGTGCCACCCGGAATCTCCATAGCCATGGATGATGGCAAGCAAGACATCGTTATCTTCAACTTTGATCGCCGGGGTTCCGGGAACAGAGAGCTTAAACGGATCGCGCAGGAGCCAGGCCGGAAACTCTTCATTAATCTCAGCGAGCTTTCCCGGCGCAGGCTTCACAATCACAGCGACGTCTTGCGAGAGGTCGCCATTAAAGTCTCCAGCCACGAACGCCGGCTGCCGTTGTGTGTCGACAGTCGCACAATCTCTGAATACGCGTTTGACCGCTTGCTGGACAGCATTAAGTTCAGGAGGCGGAAGCTGAGCTATTTGCTGCTGCTTTGCTTCAATGGTCGTCGGCGAGGGAGCCGCTTCAACGTTGGGCTTGGAATTCTTTCCGCAACCAACTTGAGCGACACACAACAGCGCGAAGGCCGTGACGAGGCTTTTCCTTTTTACTTTCATGGGAAAAAGGTTGGAAAGAAAGCTCGCCGGATAAATTCATGCCGGCGAGCTTTCGGGTTGATCTCCGGTCCCTGGTTCGCTGTAGTTAAGAATTACAGCGACAGGACAAACGCTATCAAATCGTTACGACTAGCCGCCGACAGCGAATTAAACGCATTGCGCGCTGCGGTGGCCTGACCTGCATGCAATTGGATTGAGTCAAAGACCGTTATGTTAAGACCTTCGTGCATCAACCTGTTGCGAGCGCGAATGCCCCAAAGCGGCGCAGTGCGCATTTGATTCGCCGATCCCTGACCTGCGTTTTGCACAATCCCGTCGCCGGTTCCGATGTTGTGCAAGGCGAAGTCACTGAACGGATGAATGATCTTGTTTCCAAGAGCAGCGGGCACCGCGAATGCTCCACCATTAATCGATGTGCCTGCTGGAGCCGTGGTGAAAGTGCGAGTGTGACAAACCGCACACCCGGAAGAATTGAAGAGTGAATCACCTCGCACCGCTGCGGCCGGAATCGGATTCTGGCGGCCCGGAGCTCGCGTTGCCGCCATGAAGTCGGCAAAGGCAAGAACGTCTCCACCATCATCTTCAGGATCCGGTACTGGATCGAAAGCAGATGGGAAAGTGACGTTGATAACGCCTTCGGCGGTGCTCGCTGGATTTTCATTCTTGCCGGCGTTGGGGTCGCTCGAACTGCGGCCACCAAAGCCGTCAAATTTATTAGTGATTCCCATTTCATTCAGGTACGCATCGCCTGAGAAGGACAGCAGGCTTGCGTGCTGAGCTTTCCATCCAAAGCGACCGATGCGTAGTTGATTGTTGGCCTCAACGACGGGAACAGCGGTTAATACACCGCGCTGCGCTGATGGTTGAGCTGCGACGTTGTTTTGCAGAGACGTGTTGGAAATGCACTCGATGAACCCATCTCCCAACGTGCTCAGCGTAATACGAAATGCCTTGACGGTTTCAGCCGTGGAAATATGCTCGACGACATCCGAATCGGTACCGCGAGCATGAATCAATTGGCCACCCGGAGCATCTACAAACTGTCCGCCCGAAATGTGACCGGCCCGAAATTCCATGGTTTGGCTGAACGCGCCCACGTCAATTGATTGATGACATTCAATACAACCTACGTCGTTATAAGTTGGTCCAAGTCCGTCATCGACGGTTTCGCGTTCAGAGAAGATGAATTTGTTGTCTTCGAAGCGCCCGTTGCCGCGGGCAGTTGGAGGTTCAGGCTCCGCAACGCACTCGTCGATTGGCGTCCCAAGGTCGCCGAAACCATTGAAGAGGTCGTTTGGGGTTTTTGCATCCATGTCAGTGGTGAGCGCTTCCGTTCCACCCTGACCTTCGACGGACGTCGGCGCCCACATTGGCAACGCGAGCGCGAGTCCGAACAAGAGTATCGCTAATGCCTTCATCACTTTTATCATTTGATCTCCCCTCCTAGGGTAAATGGGAAGGACAATTCAGACGGACAGAACCAGCAAACATACCCGTCGGTAGAGTGCGAGTACTGAAGTCGTGAAAAACCGAATGAAACCTGAGTGTTCGTGAAGGCCGGTCTTCGGGGCGATTCGAATTACTTCGAATCAGGCCAAGCCAAATTTTTATCAACGTCGGGAGTGGAGTTTAGTCCCGTGAACTGGGCAAGAGTGTTTTACTGGGCAAGATCAACTGGGAGGCAGAGACTCTATTCCCCGGCGTTTCTAAAGTCAATACTTTTTTCCGGGATTTTGAATTGAAAAAGTTCTAGTGTTCCGTGCGGTATCGTACGGTGAGCAGGATTTGTTCCAGCAGAGCCGCGGTTGCGAACTTGCCTGTCTGCGTAGGTTTCAGCTAAAAGCTAAGCATCGATGGCAAAGCAAAAACTCAAGCTTGAGCAAAAGGTGAGCACCAGCTCTACCAACTTTCCTTTTGCCGCGATCGTCGGGCAGGAAGAAATCAAGCTGGGCCTGATTCTAAACGTCATCGATCCATCCATCGGCGGCGTGCTGATGATGGGTCATCGCGGTACTGGAAAATCTACCGCGGTGCGAGCGCTGGCGGACTTGCTGCCTCAGATTCGAGTCTCGCGTGGCTGTCATTTCAATTGTGATCCCGCCGAAAGCCTAAATCTTTGCTCGAGATGTAAGACCGAACTAAACGATAACGGCAAGCTTTCGGCCGATCGATCTTCAGTACCAGTAGTTGATCTGCCATTGGGAGCTACTGAAGATCGCATCTGTGGTTCGATCGATATCCAAAGAGCCTTGGGCGAAGGAGTAAAAGCTTTTGAGCCGGGCCTGCTGGCGCGCGCGAACCGAGGCTTTCTTTATATCGACGAAGTCAACTTGCTCGAGGATCATCTCGTTGATCTGTTGCTCGACGTTGCCGTGACGGGCCGCAACCAGGTTGAAAGAGAAAATATCTCGGTTGAGCATCCGGCTCGATTTGTGTTGATTGGTTCCGGTAATCCGGAAGAAGGTGAATTGCGGCCACAACTTCTGGATCGTTTCGGACTTTACGTTGAAGTCAAAACCGAAAACGATCCGGAAATGAGAGTCGAGATAATTTCCCGGCGAGAGGCTTTCGATCGCGAGCAAAAATCATTCAGCGACTCCTTTGCGAAAGACCAGCAATCATTGCAACAGCGTATCGCGCGGGCTCGCAAGGCTTTTGCGCGAGTCAAGATTAGTCGAGAGTTATTGCATCAGATAGCGTCATTGTGCTCGGAACTTAAAGTGGACGGGCATCGCGGAGAACTAACAATCATGCGGGCCGCTCGAGCCCTCGCGGCTTTCGCAGGGCGAAAGGCCGTTACTGCTAACGACGTACGTCGAGTAACGATAATGTCGTTGCGACACCGGCTTCATCGTGATCCGCTCTCGGACAACGGCAACGAAGCCAGGATCGAAAAGGCTTTAGATCAGATTTTTCCCTCGCCTTCAGATCGCTCATCAAAGTCGCAACCCGATACGAAAACTTCCGGCCAGGGTGGCAATAGTCCAGGACAGCCACGCTCAGCGCCGAATGGGAATGGCAGCCATTCCGAAACTCAGATCCAGTTGGCGGAGGTAAGCGCATCGCCGGCCACCGTTCCATTGGAGAAACAGCGGAAGTCGAAACACAGTCAGCGCAGTCATCGAGCCAAAGGCAGTGCCAGCTCTTCTAATTGGCAAAGTGGAAGGTACGTCCAGGCTACGACACAGCGAAAGGGAGTTGCGAGAATTGCGATTGATGCGACGTTGCGGGCGCTACTCGCAACCGGGATTCAGGCCGTTGTGAATGGCTCGAGTCTGGCCGCCAACCTGCGGTTCAAAAGATTTGCGCGAAAAGAAGGAACGCTTTTCATTTTTGCGATCGACACGTCGGGAAGCATGGCTCGGGCTCGAATCCAAAAAGCAAGAGTAACCATCCTGAATTTGCTGCAACAGTCGTACATCAACCGAGACAGTGTTGCTGTCATAGCTTTTCGCGGCGTCTCTGCGGAATTGTTGCTGCCGCCGACGCGCAGCATTCTGAGGGCGCGAAAGCTCCTCGAATCTTTGAGTGTTGGTGGTGGTACGCCTCTGTCAGCAGGATTGTCGGCTGCGATCGCGCTAACGGAACGTGCGACGATTCAGCAACACGGCAAATCGGTGTTGTTGCTATTCACAGACGGCGGCGCCAACGTTCCTTTGCAAAGTGGTTTTAGCGGAGACAGGAATTTGCGACAGGAAACAATCGCGAACGAGGTTTCTGTTTTGGGAGCAAAGCTTCGATCGCGAGGAGTCGAGACGGTAGTGGTTGAGACCAATGAAAATTTTGCGACGACCGAACAAGTCAAGGCACTTGCAGCCAGGCTTCGTGCCAAACACTTGCAGCTTGATACCCTGGCAAATCGGAGCTGAAGATAGCGTTTGGTTGGCTTTCCTTGAAAGTCATGAAATCCCACCAGCGGAAGCTGGTGGATAGTTCAAGTTCGACCTACAAAGAGGGTTAAGGATTGGTCCTTTGAATCCCCTCAGCGGCAGCTGAGGGATGTTTCAATTGCAGCCTCGCTCGCAAGTTTTCAACGGAAATAGGCAGGACTTGAACCATCCACCTGCTTCCGCAGGTGGGATTCAGTAAACTACGACATCAAACATTGGTAGGCTGGACCTGAAGTAACCACCAGCTGCCGCAGGTGGTATTCATGACTTTCGGGCAAAGCCCGTTTGGTTTTTGCGGACAATGACTAACTTTTCAGATCGAGATCGCCGGGTACTCGAGATTTACGATCGGCTCGTCGAGGTCGAGGAACGGCTGATTCCGACGGGTCTGCACGTTTTCGGCCAGCCTTCTCAAGGGAAGGAACGTGCCGATCTGCTCCGGATGATTGTCTCGTTTGATCGTCCCGACGCGAAGAGTCATTCGTTGCCAGCATTAGTCGCAGAAGGGCTGGGCTTCGATAAATCAGTAGCGACGAGTTCCGCCGCTCCAACGAGCGAGGTGGACTTAAGTCAGCGTGAGCTGGTAGCGACAATAGTTAACGATGCCATCCGAGCTTTTCTAAACGACGGCAGCGAGGCGGCGCTGGCGGAGCTTAATTCGAAAGCAAACGTGGATGTTGATATTGCTCGTCCAGCCTTCGCTCTTCTCGAAAAAGTTTCCAGCCAATTGGCCACGAACAGCGAAATAGAATCGCTGCAGCGCGCTTTGCGTGGCGAGTTTATTCAGCCAGGACCCGGCGCCGACATCGTTCAAAACCCGTCAATCCTGCCAACGGGCCGAAACACTCACGCTATCAATCCATACGCGGTTCCGTCAGACGCAGCGTTTGCCCGCAGTGAAGAAGTTGCGAATCGGCTACTCGATCGATATCGAGAAGAACACGGCAAGTATCCGCGCGCGATGGCGCTCGTGCTTTGGGGCTTGGACAACATCAAGACGCAGGGCGAAGGTGTTGCACAAGCTTTGTGGCTCCTCGGCGTTCGGCCCGTGCGTGACGGATTGAACCGAGTTACCCAGGTGGCGCCCATTCCTCTTGAAGAACTAAAGCGACCTCGGATTGATGTGGTGATGACGGTGTCGGGAATCTTTCGCGACTTGTTCAGCCCCACCGTGGAATTGCTAGACAAAGCTGTGCGCATGGTGGCTCAGCTCGAAGAGCCGGTGGAAATGAATTTTGTCCGCCGGAATGTGCTCGAACAAATGAGCGAGGGCGAGGCGGCATTCGATGATGCTGTGGTTCGCGTGTTTTCAAATGCGCCGGGAAACTACGGCACGAATGTGAATTTCATGGTGATGGATTCACAGTGGCAAAGCGAGAGCACCCTGGGCGACTTGTTTGTAACGCGCAAATGCTTTGCTTACGGTCGCGATTCCAGCGGCCGATCAATTGAGGGAAGAGAAGCGCGCCAAGCCATGGATCGAGCGCTCTCGCTCGTTGAAGCCACCTATCAGAACATCGATACATTCGAGATCGGAATTACCGATGTCGATCATTACTTTGAATATCTTGGCGGCGTCTCCAAAGCCGTCGAGCAGCGAGCGCAATCACGCCCGGCGATTTATTTGTCCGACTCGCTCTCTCGCGACACAAAAATTCGGACGCTCGAAGAAACCGTCCAACTGGAAACTCGAGCGAAGACGCTTAACCCAAAATGGTACGAGGGAATGCTGCAGCATGGCTTTCGCGGAGTTGCAGAGATTGAAAACCATGTCTCGAACACCTTCGGTTGGAGTGCCACCGCGGACGCTGTGGATGATTGGATCTATGACGACGTGGCTAAGACGTTTTTGTTGGATGATGAAATGCTCGATCGACTGCGTTCACTCAATCCACATTCAGCTCACGCCCTTGTGAGCCGCCTTCTCGAAGCGAACAGTCGTGGTTACTGGGAAACAGATTCGGAAAAGCTCAATCAACTGCGAGAGATCGCCGGCGAGTTGGAGGATCGACTCGAAGGAGTAGCTTGAAGGTAACGGTTTTTTATATTGGATCAAGTTTGCTGGCGCCGCTGAAATCCGCGGAGCGCGAGATTAATCGTGACCTGAAGCTCGGGCTCGAGATCAGTGCTCATAATTTCGGCGCGCCCTTGAGTGAAGAGCACTGGGTTGGGATCGAACGTGACTTGAGCGAGTCCGAAGTTGTTTTCGTTATCCACGTCATGGACAGCGAGAACGCTGCCCGCCTGATTGAGCTCCTCGATACGCGTCAGCAACAGTTTCGCGCAGTGGTTGTTATTAATTGCATGCCTGACCTCATGCGTCGGACTCGCATGGGTAAACTCGACTTCGGGCGCTTTGGTTCAGGGAATGCTAACGCAGGCGATTCGGATAAAACCGAAAAGGGAGCGTCGAGCGCTCGTCGCTTACTCGGAACTGTGGGCTCGTGGTTGGGAAATCAGGCTCGGGCCCGCAGTAAAGCTCCGGGACACACTGGAGATCGACATACTCGTTATCTGAAGCTCGCCGATCGCTTGCCGGGATTGCTTCGGTTTGTTCCCAACACGGGAGCATTGCGCGATGTAAAGAACTACCTCTCGCTGTTTTGTTACTTTCTTCAGCCGACACCTGAAAACATCCAATCGATGATTCTCTCCGCGTTGATGAACTATGTTGTGGACGATCGACTTAAGAAAGCAAAGCTCACACCGCCGGCAACGATGCCGTCGGTTGCGATCTATCACCCGGATGCCCCGAAGATGTTTGAGTCGTTCGAGTCTTACGCAAAGTGGTATTCGAGCAAGTCGCGGAAAAGTGGTCGTACAGTCGACCAGGGCGGACACACAGGTCCGCCCCTACAGCCGGACGCTACAGTCGGACTATTGCTGATGAGGCCCCAGGTAATCAGCAAGGCGGCAAAGCACTACGATGATTTGATCAGGACTATCGAGGCGGAAGGACTCAGCGTGATTCCAGTGCTCGCGACCCTTATGGACAACCGCGAAGCTTGCGAACAATTCTTCGTGGAGTCGAGCTCCAACGGTACGAATACTTCAAAGACCAAAGACCAAAGTCCAAAGACCAAAAGCGAAGCGTCGAGGATCAGCCAGCTCGTCTCCTTAACCGGCTTCAGCTTCGTCGGTGGCCCCGCCATGAACGACAGCGAGGCTGCGTCACAGTTTCTAACTGAATTGAATCGGCCATACCGTTCGGCCGTAAGCCTTGACATGCAGACGATCGAATCCTGGCGCGCCTCGCAGACTGGATTGAACCCCGTTCAGGCGGGAATGCAGATCGCGATTCCAGAAGTGGATGGTGCTACTGAGCCTTTTATCTATGGCGGCATTCCAGCGAACGGCGTCGAACCCGTCGCTCTTGAAGATCGCAGTCGCCGGTTCGCGCGACGCTTGCGGCGCTGGAATCGTTTACGCACCGCGCCTCGTAGCGAAGTGAAACTCGCCTTCGTCGTCTACTGCTTTCCACCAAACAAAGGAAACATCGGCACCGCTGCTGATCTAGATGTCTTTCCAAGTCTCTGGGACACGCTGGTCAAGTTGAAAGGTGAAGGCTACCGGATTGATGTTCCCGACACCGCCGATGATTTGCGCGAGCTCTTGTTGCGAGGGAACTCGGATACTTTTGCTGCGACCGCAAATGTCGCATACCGGCTCAAGATGGACGAGTACCACCGCATTTGTCCGTACGTCGATGAGATTGAGCAAGATTGGGGGCCAGCGCCCGGCAACATCAACAGCTTTGGCGGCGAGTTGTTGATTCAGGGAATCACCCTGGGGAACGCATTCATAGGCGTGCAGCCGACTTTTGGTTATGAAGGAGATCCGATGCGTCTCATGATGGCGCGCAGCGGCGCTCCACATCATGGGTTCATGGCTTTCTATAGCTATCTTCAAGAGGTGTTTTCCGCAGACGCGGTCGTTCACGTCGGGACGCACGGCGCCATGGAGTTTATGCCCGGCAAGCAGGTGGGAATGTCGGGGGAGTGCTGGCCGGACCGGCTTATCGGCGCATTACCGAACATCTATATTTATAGCGTCAACAATCCATCGGAAGGGTCGATTGCAAAGCGGAGGAGTTATGCCGAGCTGATCTCGTACCTGACCCCGCCGATTGAGAATGCCGGGTTGTACAAAGACCTCGCGACTTTGAAGGAGTTGGTCATGGCATACCGGCAAACAAACGACGAGCAGGAGATGGCGAGGATTTTCGAATCAATTGAGCATTACAGTAGTGAATTGAACTTGAGTGCTTGAGGTCTCGGAGTAATGCCACGGGCTAGCCCCGTGGTTTTGACGTGGGCTGCCAGGAAAGCAATTTCGCGAAATCAATGTGATGCCACGGGCTCGCCCCGTGGAGATTCACGCCATCCTGGCCGAGCAGCATTCAACCTGAACCTCTCCCTGGGGACAAGCCCAGGGGGATCTCCGAAAGCGCCGAGCTCACTTTTTTAGCAGCAAGCGTGAGTTACCACGGGTCGAGCCCGTGGCATTCCAAAACTCGATAATACTTCTTGCCACTTAATTGGGAAAAAAGGTATAAATACGGGCACCGAGCCAGATTAAAATTTTACGGGCACGGCGCTTTCATGCTTTTGCACACACAACTCGGTCCGACCGGCAGAGAGTGAACACGCTGCGAATCTTGAATTGTGTTTCACTCTCCTCTTGTTGTAGAAGTGTATCTACGTAAGTAACGCGCAGACTGAGTCGTTGTTCGACCACTTTCAAGCATACGGAGGAGTTGCAAATAGTGGATAGCCCATCCGGCGACGTAACTACACCGGACAGGACAACGTCCGCCACGTCATCGTCTGCGGTTGCCAAACCGGCAACAACAGCGGCCGTCCCCAAGGCGGCGGGACCAATCGTCGAAAGCACACCTGATCCGCCGGTCAATCAGATGCGACGTCGCATCGTCTGGGCCAGCATCGCCGGCTTTCTCACCACTTGTTTCCTGATGTTCCTGAGGTTCTTCCTGCCACGGGCGATCTTCGAGCCCTCGACTGTCTTCAAGATAGGATTTCCCAGCGATTACGCCCTGGGTGTGGACACCAAGTGGCAGCAGCAATACCGCATCTGGGTTGATAAGACTTCAGATCGGCTCTTTGTTGTGTATGCGCGCTGCACTCACCTTGGTTGCACGCCGGACTGGAAAGCCAGCGAGAACAAATTCAAGTGTCCGTGCCACGGCAGCGGCTATGACAGCGAGGGCATAAACTTTGAAGGACCCGCGCCGCGCCCGATGGATCGCGCCCACGTCGAGATCGATCCCGAAGGGCAAATCGTGGTCGACACGAACCGGCTGTTCAAATGGCCGAAAGGTGAACGAAACGAATTTGAAGACATGGATAAGGGTGCGTATCTTCCGCTCTAATGGATTTCGCGGAGTTTCAGCTTAGAGACTGACAAGTAGAAACTATGAACGAAGGTTCGGAGAAAGAGACCAAGCAGATCACGAGCGGCGATGAGTCTGGTAAAGGCTTAATCGAACGCGTGCGTGAGGATGCTGGAGCGCTCAAAGAGCGAGCGATCGACGAAGCGAAGGCTTATAAAGATCCGCAGGATACCCAGCTTTGGAAATCGATCTTCCGCGTCTCGCACGATCGACGAGATCCACGTAATAGATCGCTGGCCATTCTTTCAAACGTCTTTCTTCACCTGCATCCGGCCAAGATCAATCGCGATGCCGTTCGCTACAATTACACGTGGGGAATGGGCGGCATTACTTTTTATCTTTTTATCGTGCTGACGTTCACCGGAGTTCTGCTGATGTTTTACTACCATCCGCAGAAGGTCCTTGCTTTTAGAGATATTCTTTATCTCGAGCATGACGTTCCGTTTGGCAAGCTGCTGCGCAACATGCACCGCTGGGCCGCCCACTTGATGGTTATTACCACGTGGCTGCACATGTTTCGAGTGGTGCTTACCGGTTCGTACAAGAAGCCGCGTGAGTTCAATTGGTGCGTGGGCGTAGTGCTGCTGGTGTTGACGCTCCTGCTTTCGTTCACCGGTTATTTGTTGCCGGACGATCAGCTCGGTTTTTGGGCGGTGACAGTAGGAACAAACATGGCTCGGGCAACTCCCATGTTTGGTCACGAAGGTCCGTTTGGACCTGAGCTGGGGATGACACCATTTAATGATGTGCGATTTGGTTTGCTGGGCGGATCGATCGTGGATTCGAATGCGTTGTTGCGTTCGTACATCTGGCATTGCATCGGCATTCCACTCGTGGCTTCGATTTTCATGGCTGTGCATTTTTGGCGGATACGTAAGGATGGCGGTATTTCAGGTCCGGCTCCAGTGATGCTGGAATCCGAGATGAAAGCCGTCGCTAAGAAGAAGTAGTTTATAGATTTGAGATCTCGAATCTGAGACCGGAGATCTCAAATGGGTTTGTTTTGATTAAAAGATTTGAACGCTGATCTCAGATCTCAGATCTCAGATTTGAGATCTCAGATTTGAGAGCTCCGATCTGAAATCAGCAATCCGAATTCAGCATTCAGCAATCATATGGACTGGCATCAACTTTGGATTATCGCTTCCGCGCCGGACAACGTGCCGATCGTTGCGATGCTTTTCCTCGTGCCTATCTTTACCTGGATGGGCGTCAGGCAAGCTCGCGCGAATGATAAGTTGATCACCGAGCTGGAAGCCGATCCCAAACTCGCCAAGACTCACCATCGCAAAGTCGAGCCATGGCGTCCCGGCTGGGCCAAGGAGCTTCACGTTTGGCCCTACCTCGTCCGGATTGAGTTTTTGGTGACCTTGATCGTCACGGTAATTTTGTTTGTCTGGTCGATCACGCTGAATGCTCCGCTTGAGGAACCGTCAAATCCCAATTTGACGATGAACCCATCGAAAGCGCCGTGGTACTTCCTTGGGTTGCAGGAGATGCTGGTTTATTTCGATCCCTGGATTGCGGGCGTGGTGATGCCGTCGATCATCATGATCGGCTTGATGGTCTTTCCATACGTCGACTCGAGCCCGTTTGGAAACGGCTATTACACGTTAAAGCAGCGCCGCTTCTCACTCGCGATGTTCGGGTGGGGCTTTTTGATGTGGATTCTGCTGATCTTTATCGGCACTTTTATTCGGGGACCGGGCTGGATTTGGTTCTGGCCGGGCCAGACCTGGGATCACAACGCCGTCGTATTCGACAAGAACATCGACTTGCACGACTTGATCGCTACCAGCTCGATCGGGAAGGTGCTACACCTCGGATACTTCATAACTGGTCCCTGGGGTAAAGGTATTTTTGGTTTCCTTGTCGTCAGCGGTTTCTATCTCGTCGGGGCGCTGTTTTTCCACTGGCTGATGACGGTCGACTTTCGAAAGATTTCTTTTCGACCGCTTAAGCTTTTTCCGAAGGATGCTTTTGAGAAGAAGCTCCTCGACCGCACGAGTATTCTTCAATATCTGACCTTTCAGTTCTTTGCAGTCAGCGTTTTGTTGGCGCTTCCCGTCAAGCTGATCCTGAGACTGGCGCTGACGATTAAGTATGTGTGGGTGACACCATGGTTCAATATCTGACCGACGCGGAGGGACGGTAAGTTTGGCTGATTCACCTGTGGTGGCGGAAGCGCTGACAAAGCGAGAGCCCGAGCCGCCGGCTCACGATCCAATCGTGAGTCGCTCAACCAGCGGCCTTATTCTCGTCTCTTCATTGTTGCTGACAATCTCCCTGGTCTGGGCGCTTTATGACGAAGCGTATGGCCAGCGTCCCTGGAAAACTATCCAACGCCAATGGGTCGCGCGCTACAGCCGGTATCTCGACACCATCAAGCCCAAGTCCGCGGAAGGCGAGACTGAGGTAAGGGAGAGCGCCGAATATCAAAAGCTGGAGGAAGACGCCAAAGAGGCTGAAGACAAGGTCAAGCCCGAGATTCAGGAAATCGACAAGACCGTCAAGAAAGTACAGTCTCAGCTGGATGCAGTTACCGAGCCGTTCCAAAATCAACGCGGTCGATTGACTGTCATCTACTACAACGTCGAAACAGCGAGCGGCGGCAGCAAGGACAAGTACCGCAGACAAGCTGACGCAAAACGCAAAGAAGTCGTTGAAGTCGAGATGCCCTCCGAAGATGACAGCGGCAAAACGACTCCAGTCAAGATGGACTACGCCAAACTGGAAACGACTTACAACGAGCTGCGCGAAAAGAAAGCTGAGAATCTTGGACGTAAAGCTGAACTCCTGAAAGACTCGCAGGCGTTGCGCAAGAAGGCGTCCGACTATCTCAAAAACCACGTATCGCTGCTGACGCCGAACCAAATCGACGCTATCAAGAATGGTCTGGAGAAGTTTGACTATTCCATCCTTGGTCATCAGGTCAGCGTCACCGACTACAACATCGCCGATCGATGCGAGGTCTGCCATCTGGGCGTGCGCTCGCCTTTCACCATGAAGGCTGAAGACCTGGCGCCGGGTGGCCCCGGCGGTCAGCCGGACGACGTCGCTCGCGCATTCGTTAGTCATCCCGATAAAGAGCTGCTCGAAATTCACAAGCCGGACCGGTTTGGCTGCTCCGGCTGTCACTGGGGTAACGGTCGCGCCACTACGAGCGATACCAAGGGACATGGCCGGCACAAGTTCTGGCTCTGGCCCATGTTCGAAAAAGAAAACACCGAGGCCGGCTGTCAGCAATGCCACGCTAAAGATCGAGTGACGCAGGGCGCGTCTACGTTGAATCTTGGTCGAGATCTTTTCTCGCAACGAGGCTGCATGGGGTGCCACCGGTATGAAGGCTTCGATCGCGAAACTGATGCGCTCACCAACACTCGCCAGCTAATCACCCAGCTCGAAGATCAGATCACCGCGAATCTCAAACAGATCTCTCAGGACAAGAACCCTCCATCCGACATATCCGATGAAGAGGCGCAGAAACTAAAGGCTCACGGCGAATCTTTGACTGTGACCAATAGCTTGTTGGCCGCACGCATCGATCAGATGAACCTGCAGACGAAGTACCTGATGCAGGATCAAAAGAAGGTTGGACCAAATCTGAAAGACGTACGGCTGAAATTGGTCCAGGGATGGTTGCCGGTCTGGCTAAAAGATCCGCAAGCCTTCAGGCCTGGAACCAAGATGCCGACGTTCTGGCGCTTCAATGTCGATGAAAACGGCGACGACGAAATCAAGGCCATCTCCGCCTATCTGTGGCAGTCGAGTTTTGACGGCAAGACGCCGGCTCAGGCAAAAGGCGACGCGACTAAGGGTAAAGAGTTATTCGAGACTAAGGGCTGTCTCGCTTGTCACTCGGTTGGCAGCGAGGACAGCACGACGGGCGGAACGTTTGCAGCCAACCTCAGCAAAGTCGGTGAGAAGGCGAACTTCGATTACGTCGTCCGTTGGATTCACAATCCACGAGAGCGCTGGGCTCCATACTGTCCGAAGCACAAGCGTGACCTGACAGCTGACGATTACAAGCAAGCCGGCAAGCCCTTCGTCTTCGACACCGAATTGAATTCGAAATGCCCAATCGATGGCGCTGAGCTGCAAGTTCAGAACATGACGGTGATGCCTAATTTCCGTCTTAGTGAAGCCGAAGCGCGCGACATCGCTACTTATCTTTTCTCGCTTTCATCGCCGCAAGCGTATGGCGACGTTTCGTTCCTGGACAACGCAGATCTCAAAGAGCCTGGCCGCCAGCTCATCAAGCAATTCGGCTGCGCCGGGTGTCATGAGATCAAGGGCTTCGAGGAAGAGCAGCGCATCGGTAAAGAGTTGACCGTTGAAGGCGCCACTCCAATTGAACGACTGGATTTTGCGTTGCTGACTCAGGACGCTGAATTTGGCGCGGACCCGCTTGGTCTGAATAAAGACCGCAAAGAGAAGGAATGGTACAACCACAAAGGCTTCTTTGAGCACAAGCTCACCGACCCTTCGATTTATGACAAGGGCAAGGAAAAAGATCCTAAGGATCGCTTGCGCATGCCGAAGCCCTTCCTGACCGACCAGTGGCGTAACGCCTTAACCACATTCCTGCTGGGCAGCGTCGGGACTGAGGGCGCTAACGTTCCCAAATCGCTTTTCTACGATCCGCAGGATCAGCGACGTCAGGACATTCAAAATGGTTGGTGGGTGATTAAGAAGTACAACTGCATGGGCTGTCACCAGCTGCAAGTTGGCGAGAAGTCAGTGCTGATGGATCTACCTCAGTTCCAGGCGAACGGCACACCAAACTTTGACGTGCTGCCGCCGCGGCTGACCAGTGAAGGCGCCCGAGTCGATCCGAATTGGCTCCTGGGGTTCCTGCACGATCCTTCCTTGAGCAAAGAGCAGGCGCCCAGTCCGCAACCGGCAGCACCCGCAGCGCCGGCTGCTTCTCCGGAAGCGCAAGCTGGAGGCGGCTCGCAGAACAAGTACCAGTTGCAGCCTGGCGCGGATCGAAATGGTGTGCGACCATACTTGAAAGTGCGCATGCCGACATTCAATTTCTCTCCGAACGAGTTGCAGACACTCGTGCGCTTTTTCATGGCCATGTCAGGTCAGCAAGAGCCTTACATTCGAGAGAAACTAGCGCCATTATCCGAGCAGGAGAAGTCCATTGCTCGGCAAATGTTCACATCCGGAACTCCATGCTTGAAGTGCCATATTACTGGTGAAGCTGCGCATGATGCGTCTGCGATCGCTCCGAATTTCCTGTTGGCTGGAGAGAGACTGAAGCCTGAATGGACTTTCCGTTGGCTTCTGGATCCTTCGCAAATCAGCCCCGGTACGGCCATGCCAAGCGGCTTGTTCAAGAAAGACGGCGAACGCTGGGCGATTAATCTCCCCAATCCACCGCAGGCAGTCAATGATTACCACGGCGATCATGCTGACTTGCTGGTGCGATACATGATCTTGCTGTCGCCGGATGAACAGCGACGCCTGCTGTCGACATCGCCGGCGCCGGCCGCCCAACCTGCGGCTGCGCAAAACGCACATGCGAGCAAGCTGAGAACTGGGACTAAAATTGGTTGGTTCCGTCCGGGCACAGACGTGCCTGGCGGAACGAAGACGCGACCGGGAAGATTTATTGCGCGTACATCACGGTAGGTGTGGTTGCCGGGCACGCGCCTGTAACTGCTGCACTCAACTTTTTATGAAGTTTTCTACTTTGGAGGATTAGTTATGTTTAGTAAGAATACAGCGTCATTGTTGGCGCTGACGATTTTGATTGCCCTTATAGGGTTAGGCTCAGCTTGCGGCGACAAGGGAACTACCAACGGCCCAAATACGAATACGGGCGGGCCAAGTGCGAAATTTTCGCCGAAGGGAAATGAAGGCTCAATCGCAGGCGTGGTTGCGTTTGAGGGTACCGCTCCGGCACCGAAGAAAGTCGACACCACAGCTGATGCAGCCTGTGGCTCTAAGAATCCGAACCTGGAAACCGAAGACAACATGGTGAAGGATGGCAAACTGGCGAATGCGTTTGTCTACATCAAGGAGGGTACCCTGGCTGACGGTACCAAGATCACTGGCCTGACTTTCGACACGCCGAGTGCTCCCGTCAATCTCGATCAGAATGGTTGTCACTATGTGCCGCACGTGTCTGGCGCCATGGTTAATCAGAAACTCAACATCACGAACAGCGATCCGACACAGCACAATATTCACTTCACGCCGAAGAACAATGACGACTGGAACCAGTCACAGCCAAACGGCGCCGCGCCGCTAACACATGAGTTCAAGCGCGCTGAAGTTCTAGTTCCGGTGAAGTGCAACCAGCATCCGTGGATGAAGGCTTATGTCGGCGTGCTCAAGCACCCATTCTTCGCGGTTAGCAAGGCTGACGGGACTTATGAAATCAAGGGTGTGCCGCCAGGTACCTATACCTTGGCCGCATGGCACGAAGGTCCGGGCAACGGAACTGAGAAGACTGTGCAAGTGACGGTTGCCGCCAGCGCCGCCGCCAAGGGGGACTTCTCGTTCAGCGCAGCCACAGCTGGTAACGCGCCGTCACTCGAGATGTTGCCCGCGTTGGAAGTGCCTGTAGTGGTTGCTGCTCCACGGCACTGAGCACTTGAATGTACGACAGGCTGCCAGCCTGTCGCTGTTTCGCAAAGACTAACTTTGAAGCAGCTGCAGGCTGGCAGCCTGCAGTACAACCCGAATGAACAAGGGGCTTCATAGATATACCCTACTGGTAACGGGTGCGACCTTTTTTCTGTTGATTGCAGGCGCGCTCGTTACCAGTAATGATGCTGGTCTGGCAACTTCAGACTGGCCGCTCTCGAACGGGCAGGTTTTTCCGCGCATGGTTGGAAACCTGTTTTGGGAGCACGGTCACCGCATGGTGGCCACGACGGTAGGAATCTTAACGATTGGATTGGCGCTGTACTTTTATCGCAGCGAACCACGCGTCGCAGTGCGAAGACTCGGCGAGCTATCACTCATTGGCGTGATCGCGCAAGGGCTGCTCGGAGGATTAACGGTTAAGCTGAATTTGCCGTTAGCAGTATCGGCCGCGCATGCAACGTTGGCACAGCTATTCTTTTGCACCTTGGTTAGTCTTTCAGTGTTCACCTCGCAAGGTTGGCTGGAAGACCGCCGCGCGTTGACGGAAAAAGGCGGACCGCCCCTGCGCTACTTGTCGGCCGCGGCCACGGTGACGATTTTTCTGCAGTTGATTTTAGGCGCGACGTTGCGGCACTCGGCTCCCTGGGATCAGTTTTTGCCGAAGGAGCTGGTGATTGCTCACATCGGTGGCGCGATTACCGTGTTGCTGGTTTTGGGAGCCACCGTCTTACTGGTAATCAAGCGGTATGCCGGCGAATCGTATTTGACGAGACCGGCATGGCTTGCGGTCGGTTTGCTGCTCGTGCAGATTGGCTTGGGAATAACAGCGTATTTGACGAGGCTTAAGTCTCCATACGATCCGCAGCCATTGAACCCGATGATCGGCATTACCGTCGCCCACGTTGCCTGTGGCGCACTGGTTTTTGCAACGACGATCGTATTGACGCTGCGAATCTTCCGAAGCGTGCGAGTCTCCGAGCCGGCGTATGAACTTGCAGCAGTGTAGAACCTAGCGGTTTTGATTGTTCGATTATGAAAGAGTTTGCAATTGACTTGAATCCAGCCGCGGTCGCCGAAGTCGAGCCGCTGACTTTGCGCGAGCGCATGTCGGCGTATCTCGAGCTGACCAAACCGCGCATCACCTTTCTGATTGTGCTCACTGCGGCGGCGGGATTTTGTCTCGCGTCGCGCTCGAACATAAATTGGATTGTATTCTCGAACGCGATGATCGGAATCGCCCTGTTATCGTCTGGCATCGCGACTTTGAACCAGTACATCGAGCGTGATCTGGATGGATTGATGCGCCGCACGGCGACGAGACCATTACCGTCACGCAGGCTGGAGCCGTGGGAGGCGCTCGTCTTTGGCGTGCTGTTGACTGTGGGCGCTGAAGTTTATCTCGCTGTCCTGGTCAATCCGTTGACTGCGGTCATGGGACTGACGGTCATCGCCGGATATCTGTTTGCTTACACGCCGCTGAAGACTCGAACCACATTGTCTACGATGGTTGGGGCTTTTCCCGGTGCAGTGCCGCCATTAATTGGCTGGACGGCGGCTCGCGGCGAAATCACAATCGAGGCGTGGGTACTATTCGCGATTCTGTTCCTATGGCAGTTTCCGCACTTTCTCGCGATTGCCTGGATGTATCGCGAAGACTACGGACGCGCCGGCATTCTGATGTTGCCCGTCGTTGAACCTGAAGGGCGAGTGACTGCTCAGCAAATTGTCGTCTACACGATCATGCTGTTGCCGGTGAGCTTGCTCCCTGCATTTCTACATATTTCCGGAAAGGTGTATCTCTACGGAGCCGCGATCCTGGGATTGCTTTTTCTTTTTAGCAGCATTCGCGCCGCCATTTCCAAGTCAAGGCAGAGCGCGAGACAACTTCTGCTGGCGTCAGTGATCTATCTGCCGCTGCTGTTCATTCTGATGGTTCTGAATCGGTAAGACCGTACGACAAACATCAGTTTGTCGCTGACTCTGGCAAGCACACAAATTCGCAGTTGGTGAACGACAAGCTTCTGCTTGTTGGACAAAAGCTACAAGGAGACGTAACCGATGGGACGAGCTCTTGCGGTTATCATCTGGATACTGACATTTCTGTCAGTCTTCATCTTTGCCTGTAAAAAATGGTGGCTGCCACCCAGCATTTCTGAACACGGCCCGGCGCTCGATCGCCAGTTCATGATCACGATTGTGATCGTCGGACTAGCCTTCTCTGCAGCGCAGATCGGACTCGGCTACATGCTGTGGAAATACCGCGATACGAGCAATGGCAGTCGCGCCACGTACTCGCACGGCAGCAACAAGCTCGAAGTCCTCTGGACCGTGATCACCGCGATCATTTTCATCGGCTTGGGGGTGATGGGTCAGAGTGTTTGGGCTTCGCTTCGCTTGAACGATGCGCCTGCGGGCTCGAACCAGATCGAAGTCGTAGCTCAGCAGTTTCAGTGGAACTTCCACTACTCCGGCAAGGACAAGCTCTTTGGACGCACCGATCCAAAATTCATCGACGACTCCGGATTAAATTTCGTAGGCTTGGATGAATCGGATCCAAATGCCAAAGACGACTCGGTCACAACTGCGTTGGCAATACCTGTCAACCGCCCCACGGAATTGATCCTTCGTTCCAAAGACGTGATCCACAGCTTCTGGGTACCGCCGCTGCGCTTTAAGCAGGACCTGGTGCCGGGAATGGCGATTCGAGTGCACTTCACTCCAAACCGCGTAGGTAAATATGAATTGGCGTGCGCGGAGCTGTGCGGCCAGCTGCACTTCAAGATGAAGAGCTACATGCTCGTGCTTCCGGAAGAAGAGTATCGAGCGCTGTCGGCTCTATCACAGGAACAATTCCAGGCGAAGATGAAGGAACTGCTCGATAGGTATCCGCTTCCGGAAACGAATTAATGAGATTGTCGTGATTCAGCGTTATTAAACGATGAGGAGAGTAAAAGATGTCTGACGAGACTCACGAAGGCGTGCACCGGCACGAGCCACCTTCCGGCTTCATACGCAAGTACATCTTTAGTCTGGATCATAAGGTCATTGGAATCCAGTACATCATACTTGCGCTGGCTGCGGTTTTGGTTGGCATGGCGATGTCTGTTTTGATGCGCATGAACCTCTCGTGGCCGGGAACGAATTGGCCTATCCTCGGCACTTTGTTTCCGGGAGGGGCGCCGGGCGGCATCATGACTCCGGAGTTCTATCTCTCCCTGGTGACAATGCACGGGACCATCATGGTGTTCTTTGTGCTCACCACCGCGCCTCAGGGAGGATTCGGCAATTACTTTCTCCCGATTCAGATCGGCGCCGACGACATGGCTTTCCCGGTCCTCAACATGATGTCGTTTTGGGTAACGTGCGTCGGTTTCCTCGTCATTCTCGCCGCGATTTTCTTTTCAGGCTCGCCCTCGACGGTCGGTCCCATTGGAGGTTGGACGGGCTACGCGCCGTTAAGCGCGCTGGGGGAGATCGCCGGGCCGGGGCAGGGCATGGGCATGAACCTATGGATCATCAGCATTGCGATCTTTTGTGTAGGTTCGTTGCTCGGCGCTCTGAATTTCATAACGACCCTGCTCAACATGCGCACGCGTGGTATGTCGCTGATGCGAATGCCGTTGACCTGTTGGGCATGGTTCACGACTGCCGTGCTGGCTTTGCTTTCGTTTCCAGTGTTGCTGGGCGGCGGCATCCTGCTATTGCTTGACCGGCTCGCAGGCACGAGCTTCTTTATTCCGGGCGGTTCTTATGTGAGCGGTTATCTCAGCGGCGCCGATCCACGGTTCCCGTTGCATACCGGCGGCTCTCCGATTCTGTGGCAGCACCTGTTTTGGTTCTTCGGACATCCGGAAGTTTACATCGCGATTTTGCCGGGCATGGGCGCCACCTCGCACATTCTCGCGACCTTCGCTCGCAAACCAGTGTTTGGTTACCGAGCCATGGTGTTCGCCATCTTCGCGATTGGCCTGCTCGGCTTTTTCGTGTGGGGCCATCATATGTTCATCAGCGGCATGAGTCCCTACTCAGCCGTAGCGTTCTCAGTCATCACGCTTTCTATCGGCGTGCCTTCGGCGGTGAAGACGTTTAACTGGTTGGGCACATTGTGGGGCGGCAGAATCCGCTTTACTACGCCGATGCTGTTTGCGATCGGATTTGTCTCGCTGTTTGTCGCGGGCGGCATCACCGGTTTGATTCTCGGTCAAACCTCGCTCGATCTTTCATCGCACGACACGTACATCGTGCTCGGGCACTTCCACCTGGTGATGGGTGTGGCTTCGATCTTCGGAATGTTCGCGGCGACGTACTTCTGGTTCCCGAAGATGGTTGGCCGCATGATGAATGAAAAGCTGGGCCAACTTCACTTCTGGGTCACGTTTGTGGGCGTGTACGCGATCTTTGTGCCGATGCACGTGATGGGTCTTGTAGGAATGCCGCGGCGCTTCTCGCAATTCACCGAATATGAATTCTTGAAGACGCTGCCGCCGCTCGTGAAGTTTGTGACCATCTCGGCAATCATCACGGTGCTGATCCAGTTGGTCTTTTACTTCAATCTGGTTTGGAGCATGTTCAAGGGTAAGAAGGCGGGCGAGAATCCCTGGGAGGCTACCACGCTCGAGTGGAACACTGCGTCGCCGCCTCCGCATGACAATTTTGCGGGCATAGCGCCAACCGTGCATCGCGGACCTTACGAGTTTGCCGTGCCCGGCGCTCCAAAGGATTTCATGATGCAAACCGATGCCGAGGGTGTAGAGGTACCAAGCGGAAATGGTCACAACGGTCACAGGCACTAGAACTCAAACCGCCAAAGGTTTGGGCCGAACTGGTTCGGGCTTTCCCGGCAACGGCTCGCCCAAACGAAACGGTGGTGGAGATCTATTCAGAAAGAACTCGGCGGATCGCTACCGCATCGGCATGTGGGTGGGCGTTGCCAGTATCGCCATGTTGTTTGTCGGTCTATCGAGTGCCTACATTGTTCGGGCAGCGTCGGCAACGGATTGGCGCCCGTTAACGATGCCGCGAATCCTGTGGCTGAGTACTGCGCTGCTGGTGCTCAGTAGCGTGATGATTGAATTTGCAAGACGTAATCTAAAGCGACTGCAGCAGGGAGCCTACATCGGTTGGCTTTCAGCAACGGTTATTCTTGGAGTTGCCTTCCTTGGTTCGCAGTTGCTCGCGTGGCAACAGCTATGGCGACAGGGAGTTTTTCTGGCGACCAATCCGCACAGCTCGTTTTTCTATCTGCTAACAGCCACACATGGCGTCCATCTCATGGTTGGCTTGTTGGGTCTGACTTACGTGTTGCTGCGTAGCCGCATCAGCGCTGATAACGAACCTGGGCTCGTGAAACGTCAGGGAAGAACTGAGGCCATCGGAATCTACTGGCATTTCATGGACGCTCTTTGGATCTACTTATTCCTACTTCTATTCGTCTGGAGGTCACAGTGAGTACTGAGGCACGAACAGGCAGTTTTTCAGCTGCGGATTGGGGCGGAGGAACGCTGCCCTATCGAGTCGGTCACCGGAAGTTGGGAATGTGGTTGTTCATCGTTTCCGACTCGTTAACGTTTTCCGCGTTGTTGATGGGCTATGCTTATCTGCGCGCGTCGAACGTCTGGCCGACCCCTTTCCCGTTTAATCCGAGCATTCTCTTTTCGTCGGTGATGACGTTCTGCTTGTTGTCTTCCAGCTTGACGATGGTGTTCGGCGTCTCGGCCTCGAGTCGAGGCGACAAGGCCGGCGCGCGCAAGTGGATTCTCGCGACCATCTTTTTTGGTCTTGCGTTTGTCGTCTTGCACTTGATCGAATGGAACCACTTGATCTCCGAGGGTCTGCGGCCGTTTTATCTACCCGAGCATTGGGCCACGGTGTTCACCACGACCGACGGCACGCCGCCGTCACCATTGTTTGGCGCCACCTTTTTTGCGATAACCGGGCTCCACATGTTTCACGTCTTGACGGGCGCGATTTATCTGATGGTCATCGCCGCGCGAGTGAAGAAGGTAAACCACGAAGACATTGAGATTAGTGGTTTGTACTGGCACTTCGTCGATTTGGTCTGGATGTTTGTGTTTCCACTCATTTACATCATGTCCGTGGATGTGGGCGGCCACCTGGCCAAGTAATCTGCGAAAGAAATCATCTGCTTTTGGCGGAGGAACGAGAATGAGCGCACACGCTGAGGAACATTTCGCCGGTAGCAACAAGCTGTTTACGTCGATTTGGGTTTGGTTGCTATTGTTGACCTTGATCGAAATATTTCTTGCCTACAAACCCATGAGCACGATCGCAATGCTGACGATCCTGCTCGGCCTGTCCGTAATTAAGGCAGCCCTGATCGTCGCGTACTTCATGCACCTAAAGTTCGAGCGACTTAGTTTGGTGCTGACTATCGTTCCGATGTTGGTCGTGTGTATCCTGTTGCTGTTCATATTTTTCCCGGACAGCTTCAGGTCGGCCGGATTACGTTATAAGTTCAAAGAGCCGCAACCGGTGGCTCCCCAAGTGGAAGCAGAGCCGTAGGAGCGATGCCGTAGGAGCGACGCCGTAGGAGCGATCGAGTCGAATGCGTATCAGCAGATTCATAGTTCTGGCCGCAGTAGTCACCGCAGCGTTCGTGTTGCTGTCGCAGGGCGAGGTTGTGTCGGCGCAGTGCGCGATGTGCCGCTCGGCATTGACCGGGGCCAACAACGCGACCTTTATCAGGAATCTGAATATTGGCGTCCTGGTCTTGCTGGTTCCGCCGGTAACGATCTTTTGTTCGATATTCGTGATATTGAAACGCCGCGCCTCCGGCGATGAGAAATAAACAACATGCCGGATGACATCGCGCTATCCATTGACGTCGAGAAGCGCACGACTCGAGGTCGTTCCTGTCCGCGTTGTGGAGGAAAGATCATTCCTTCGGATCGTGCTGTATATCAAAGCACTGGCGATCCAAACGCGGTTTTCCCGGTTTGGCAGTGTGAGCGTTGCGGTTACGAAGAGATGTCCGTGAAACCCAAGCCGGCCGTGAAGGGCAAACACTGAAACACGCTGAAGGAGTTTGATGAAGAAAGAACTAACAATCCTGAACCTCATCTGCGTGCTCGGCGCCCTGGGTTTGCTCGTCTTTGCAGTTTTGAATGCGATCTTTTCACCCGACTTCCTTAGTATCGACAATCTGTTTATTACGGCAGTCTTTTTGGTTCTGGCTTTGATGTTCGCCGCGAGTCCTTTGCTCTATCTGAAATCTGAAGGCAAACTCCCCATCCCCTTCATCAAACGCTCGGGAACTTCGCAGGCCGCACTCGCAGGCTCGACCGGCGCCTCGAGTGGGCCGGCTTTGCTCGACGCAAAAGGCCGTGCAGTTCCTCCCGACGTGCGCAGCATGGTCGGGCGATTCACTCCAGCCGAGCGGAAAGACAATTAACCGAGATTTGTGGGTCGCAGCGTGGACGATCTAACGCGACGAGTGTTGCAGAGTTTCCGGCGCTTGCGTCAGGAAGAACTCGATCTGCACGAGCTGTTTGAAGCCGGCGGAAATGATCCCGCGCAACGCGCAATGGTCCTGGACACTATCGAGCGGTTAGTAAACGAGGGGTTGATGGAAGAGCATGGCAGCGATTTCTACTCGTTAACCGAAACTGGAAAAGAGGTCGCTCTGAATCTTAATGAGGATGACTTGCCGCAGTGAGCTGCTGCTTCTCTGAATGCCCTACTTCGTTGGATTTCTTCCCCACCTTAATGCGGTGCTGAACAGCGCCAGCGCGATACTTCTTGTCACCGGATATATCTTTATTCGACGTCAGCGAGTTGGCGCGCACCGGGCCTGTCAGGTTTCCGCCGTGGTCACTTCCGTGCTGTTTTTGGCGTCCTATCTGACTTATCACTACTATCACGGGACAACGCGATTCGCTGGTCAGGGTCTTTCACGCCCGGTCTATTTTATTATCCTGATCAGTCATACTATTCTGGCGATCGTAATCGTGCCGATGGTGCTGGTCACGCTTTACCGGGCAATTCGAAATGACTTCGAACGCCACCGGAAGATCGCGCGTTGGACTTTACCGATTTGGATTTACGTCTCCGTGACGGGCGTGCTGGTTTACTTGATGCTTTACCAGATTTATCCGGCTAGCTAAGCTGCGAATCGGAGTCATCCGACGGCTTGCCAGCTGGTCGCGTTTCTTTGCTGGTATTTTGGGGAGGAACCTGCAAGCTGACAGCCTGCAGTGCACAATGAACATTAGCGCTGAGCCTCAGGCAAAGCGACGCCGCTCGTCGTTACCGATTCTTATTCTCGCCGTATTGTTCGTCTCGGCGACTTTTCTGACTTGGTATTACACCTGGTTCGGTCGCGATCTGACCGACAATGAAGTTTCGCAGTATCTGGCTGACGAAAAGCATCCGCGTCATGTGCAGCACGCTCTGCTTCAGATTCAGCAACGACTTGAGCAGAACAAACCGGTGCAGCAGTGGTATCCGAAGATTCTCGAGCTCTCGGCCAATCCTGAGACTGAATTCCGGATGACGTCCGCCTGGCTCATGGGCTTCGATAATAAGTCGGATGAGTTTCACCGGACGCTCGTCAAGCTGCTCGAAGACAAGGAGCCGATGGTGAGCCGGAACGCGGCGCTAGCCCTGATCAGATTCAATGACGCGAGCGGTCGCGCAGCGCTAATCGACACGTTGAAACCTCATGCGGTGACTGCAGACGGCGCGGGCGCGGTGACGAGCACTCTCAATGAAGGCTCTATAGTTTCCAGAGGAACCTTGCTCGCTCGTTTATCTGAACCAAACGGCGCCTTGTTGGAAATTCGGTCTCCGATTCCCGGCAAGGTCGAGAAGATCGTTATCGGAAACGGCGGAACCGTGAGCACAGGCAACACGATTCTCACTATCAACTCAGATGCAAATAGTATCTGGGAAGCGTTGCGAGGTCTCGCCCTGATCGGTCGAGTAGAAGATTTGGCTGAGATTGAACGATACGCGAAGGGTGTTGATTCTTTGCCCGAACGCATAAAACAACAAGCGGCCTTGACGGCGAAAGCCATTCAAAGCCGCACCGCGCAGCAAGCTGGAAAAGGTTAGGCTGCTCTTAAGCCGTTGGCGTCGGTGGTGGCAAATCAGGGAGCGAGATTCCGTGGATTGCTTCCCAATCGTCAGTTGGTACCATCTCGATCGCGTCCCAGGGACAACCATCGAGAAACGCCCCGTCGGGTCCCTTGCTGATACATTTTTGACATCCGATACAGAGATAAGGATCGACTTCAATGCGGCCAAAGGGCGGATGATCCTCGTCAGGTATCCAGAACATGCAAGCTTCGATGGGGCAGTACTCTATGCAGGCAGGTGAGCCGGCACAGCCGGTGCAGCAATCGGTGGTAATGGCCAGAATGCGCGGTCGTTTTTTTCGAGTGGCCTTTCCATCGCCAACCGACATAGGCCAGTGTTTGTCTACCAGATCGTACATTCAAGTTCCTTTGGATTCCGGCTTTGTTTCCAGAGCGTAATTGACTTTAACATGTCAGCTTTGAATTCCTCAATAAGGATGTTTAGATTGGAAGCCATGACCATCGGCTATGACACGGTGGAAGGAAAGTCAACGCGAATATGAAACGTTGCCCAAAATGTGATAGTTCGAGGATACGTCGCGGCTACGCTCACGATCCGCTGGTGATCAGGATGCTTGGTTTCCGAGAACTTTTATGCGATTCGTGCAATCTCCGGTTTAGGGGGTTCGTTGTTCCCGGTACTTTGCCTCGAACCAGGCACAGAAGCAAACAGGACACAACCAAAGCTGCGACGCCAAGGGAAGGAAACGGCAAGTCGTCGCACCGAACTAAGACTCACGCCGAGAGAAAGCGCTGTCCGCAGTGCTCCGGCCAAAGCACACACAGATCGCATCGCCGTGGCCTGGTGGAAAACTTGGCTTCAATAGCAAGCTACTATCCGTATCGCTGCGATGATTGCAACAATCGATTCCTGGGCAGGCGGCGTAGCGGCGCGGCCGAGCCCAGCTGAGCTTGATTCGTTGGTTACTCTTCAATGAAGGATTTTCTGTTGAATGTTGTCGTTGTGGTCGGAATACTTGGCGCCAGCGCGATTATTACTCAGTTGTTCGCTAAAGCTATGTATCTGCGCTGCGAAGGCTGCGGAACTTTGAATGCCCGACGACGGGCTAATTGCCGGAGTTGTCAGGCCGTGTTAAGAAACTGAAAGCATATGTCATCTGAATGGGCCACACCTGCTGAGCTGACAGATTATCGCGAAACCCCGCGGTACGAGCAGACCATTGATTACTGCCAGCGATTGGCTGCAGCGAGCTCGTCAATTCAATACGCCAGCTTTGGCAGCAGTGGTGAAGGACGGGATCTCCCGCTCTTAATTGGATCCGAAGACGGCACGTTCACACCTGAGGCAGCCAGGACTTCCGGAAAACCAGTAATCCTGATTCAAGCCTGTATCCACGCGGGTGAGCCGGATGGTAAAGATGCCGGGCTCGCACTCTTGCGCGATATCGCGATCACGAAAACGAGACCTGAATTACTCAAGAATGTGGTCGTGCTCTTCATTCCGATCTACAACGTCGACGGTCATGAGCGCTTTGGTCCGTACAATCGCATCAATCAAAACGGTCCGGCTGAGATGGGATGGCGGACGACCACAGCGTACCTGAATCTGAATCGTGATTACATGAAGGCTGATGCTCCGGAGACTCGAGCCTGGTTAGCTCTCTGGAATGAATGGAAGCCAGATCTGTTTATCGATTGCCACGTCACCGATGGCGCCGATTATCGCTACAACATTACTTATCATCATGAACATCACGAAGGAATCCCTCGCAGCGTGCTCGCGTGGGAGGAAAATGTTTTTGACCGGATAGTGCCTCCCGCGATGGAAGCGGAAGGAAACATCGTCTCGTGGTACCTCGAGTTTCGTGATAACCGGGATTTCACCCAGGGCATCGTTGATTTCAGTGGAAGCCCGCGTTTCTCAACCGGATATACACCGTTGCGAAATCGGCCCGGTATCCTTATCGAAACGCACATGCTCAAGGAGTACCAGCCGCGCGTGCAGGGAACTTATGACCTGCTGCGTTTCACCCTCGAGGAAGTTAATCGTAATCCGGAAACTCTGTTGCAGGCTGGACGCGATGCTGACGCTGAAATGGTCGCTGCCGGAAAGGCTTACGACGAGGCGCGAAGTTACCCGCTCACCTTCGAGTTGACTGATCAGATAACTCCTTATCCCTTAAGAGCAGTCGAATATCACACCGAGTTAAGTGAAATCTCAGGAGCTCAGCGCGTAATCTTCGGAACCGAGCCATTCGATATCACGGTTCCGATGTATCGAGACTTTAAGCCTCGAGTCTCGATCGTGCCTCCGTTTGCTTACGTGGTGCCGCCGCAGTGGAAGGCAGTAATCGAAGTCCTGCGTGCTCATGGCCTCCATCTCCAACAGATGGGAGAGGCAGCGAATGTGGAAATTGAGGGTTACAAATTCTTCGACGTGAGATTTCCGGCCGGGACCTTTGAAGGTCGAACGATGCCGATGTTCAGGACTGAGGTCATTCGTGAGCAACGACGCTTTCCGGAGGGCTCAATGATCGTGCCCTTGGCTCAACCGAATGCTGCCGTCGCCATGCAACTGCTCGAGCCGCAAGCGTCAGACTCGTTCGTTGCCTGGGGATTTTTCAACGCGATTTTTGAGCAGAAGGAATACTCCGAGGACTACGTTTCGGAGAAGCTCGCGCGAGAAATGTTGGCTGCGGATTCTTCGTTGCGGGAAGAGTTTGAGCAGAAACTGGCGAGCGAACTCGAGTTCGCAGCCAGTCCCCGCGCCCGGCTCCAATTTTTTTATGAGCGATCGCCGTATTGGGATCCTGAACTAAATCTCTATCCAGTGGGTCGGGTATTAAAACCACTGGAAGTCAAGCTTGAGGATTTCGAACGATAGTAGATTCAGTTTTGTCGTTTCCTATATGACTGTTCGTCGTCCCGAGATTAGATTGACGATCAAAACAACTACTGCCAACAAGAGCAGCAAGTGAATGAAGCCACCCAAAGTGTAGCTGCTCACCAAACCCAGCAACCACAGAATCAACAGAACCACAAAGATCGTCCAAAGCATATTAGTAACCTCCGGTTTTGTTAGCTGATAAAATCCGCGCTCAGTATCGAGAGTGGCAACACGTGTACCAGCCACAGGTTTCCGGCTAAAGAACCGTGTAAAGCACCTTTATTTATCGGCTTAAATGCTTCAACCGCGCGAACGACCGTCGCGAATCGCGGTCAGCTTTCGTACTGAATTCAGCCAAGCATTCGCAGGAGTGATGTTTCGATTTCCGACATGTATGGTGGGTCAATATTTAGTGAGCGAGCGCATCGGGACGTTCCGCTACTTCCTTAGCCGCTTTGCTACGTCCCGGCATGGTAACTACAGCGACTCCGCCAAAGATCAGCAGGCAAGCCAGAATCGTTCGCGAATTCCATTGTTCGCCGAGGACTAACGGCGCCAGGCCAAAAGCAATCAAGGGCTGTAGGTAGATATAGGCAGCCACTGTGCTCGGCGCAACCCTCGCCAATGCCCAGGCATTGAGATAGTAAGCGGCAACTGTCGGAATCAGGATTGTGTAGACGACAGCTGCCCAAATAACCGGAGTGATGGATTGAATGTCCGCGCTGCGAATATCGAAGAGTCCAATAGGAACTACCAGGAACGAAGCGATCACAAATACCCACGTGATTACATTCAAGGCTCCGTATCGTTTGAACAGGTCCTTTGACAACGCGATATAGGCGCCGTAGCACATCGAGTTTGCGATGATTAAGAGATTTCCACTTAGCGTCCGGCCCGAGAAGTCAGCTCGCAAAGGATTTACCAGATAGATTACTCCTGCCGCCGCTAGCGCGATGCCTGCCAATCGCCGCAGCGATAATCGGTCGTAGCTAAGTGCCACACTGATGACCAGCGTGCAAACGGGAATCGTGGTGCTGAGCAAAGTCGCATTAATAGCGGTCGTGAGCGACAGACCCTTCACATAAAGCAATTGATTCCAAACTACGCCCAGCAAGCTGATAAAAAACAGCCAGGCCAAATCCTTCCGCGGCAATTGTCGTAGCTTTCCCAACCGGCCGTGCAGCAGCGTCAGGGCGATGGCGGCGCCGCCTACTCGCAGCGCTACCAGTCCTGTACTTGAGATGGCACGCAAGACGACTTTGCCGACAATCGGCCAGGTGCCGAACATGACTTGAACGCCGACTAAGGCGAGGTGAGGCGCGATTCCTTGAGTGGATGACTTGTCGGGCATGTCAGATCGCAGATCGCAGATCTCAGATCTCAAATCTCAGATCTGGGATCTCAAATCTCAGATCCCAAGATCTCAGAACCTCAGACGACGAGATAGAGCGGGTTTTCGAGAATCTTCTTGAAAGTCTGCAGGAACTTGGCGCCGGTGGCTCCATCAATCACGCGATGATCGCACGACATCGTAACCCGCATGATCTGGCGGACGACGATTTGGTCGTCTCTAACCACAGGCTTGGCCGTGACTGAACCGACAGCAAGTATCGCTGCCTCGGGCGGATTAATGATGGCGGTAAATTCGTCGATGCCAAACATTCCCAGATTGCTGATTGAGAAGCTTGCTCCGGTGTATTCCTCGGGAGTTAGCTTTCGCGCGCGGGCGCGTTCAGCGAGGTCTCGCACTTCCTGTGCGATCTCACTCAACGACTTCTGGTTTGCCGCCCGAACGACTGGAGTGATTAAGCCTTCTTCAATCGCCACTGCCACGCCAATATCGGCTTGCTCGTAATAACGAACGGCCTTGTCCTGGTATGAAGCATTTACCTGGGGATGTTGAAGCAGCGCAGCCGCAGCGACCTTGATGATGATGTCGTTGATGCTGATCTTCAGATCCGGATCCAGAGACTTGATGCTTTGCCGCATCTCCACGGCCCGGTCCATTTCGATCTCTGTGGTGAGGAAGAAATGCGGGACTGGACCAATCGAGGTGACTAGCCGATTCGCAATGGTCTTGCGCATGACGCTGACCGGTTCATCGTGAAATGCCGAAGCGCCGGCGACCGCAGCTTTTTGAGTCGGCTGCACAACTCGCAGTTTTGGTGTCGTAGTTGCAGCCGGAGCGCCCTTGCTGCCTATTGTGCTCATTGCGGCTTCGATATCTCTCTTGATGATTCTCCCGCCGGGGCCGGAGCCTGCGAGCGTACGAAGGTCGATGCCGGCCTCGGCTGCCATTCGCGCCGCCAGCGGTGACACAATTAATCGGTCTGAAGTGGAGGATTCCACCACTTCACCCTGACGTCCGTTATCTTCAGATTTTGTGACCGCAGGCGCGGCGGTTTCGGAAGATGCTGCTTCAGAAGACGTGGAGCCCTCGGAGGGTGCTGGTTCAGGAGCCGATTCTTTCTTTGCAGGAGAGGCGGCGGCCTTGCCTTCGATGGCTGAAATATCTTCGTCGGGCTCGCCGATGATTGCAATAAGCTGTCCCAGCGGCGCCGATTCGCCTTCCTTGATTAGAATCTTGCGCAGTACACCGCTCGATAACGCCTGCATCTCCATCGTGGCTTTGTCGGTGTCAATTTCAGCCAGCGGCTCGCCCATTGAAACGCGATCGCCTTCTTTTTTGAGCCAGCGCGAGAGTTGGCCCTCCTCCATGGTTGGAGAGAGCTTGGGCATCATCACTTCAGTTGCCATTTAGTTCCCTTGACCTTCTAAAAGTTTAGCCGCAAACACACCCGGAGTTTGGTCTACCTAGACGTACGCAACTTCCTTAACCGCTGCCACGATCTGCTCCACGTTGGGTATCGCAAGATTCTCGAGATTCTTGGCGTAGGGCATCGGCACATCCTCCCCGGAAAGGCGCTTCACTGGAGCATCGAGATAGTCAAAGGCGCGCTCGTTAATCTGCGCTGCAATCTCGCCGGCGACGCCACAGAAGGGATGTGACTCTTCCGTAATGACGACGCGGTTGGTTTTCTTTACCGACTTAATAATTGCGCCGATGTCCAAAGGCCGAATCGTGCGGGGATCGATGACTTCACACGACACACCCAGCTTTTCCAACTCATCTGCCGCTTTCAGCGCCAACGGAACCATTAGCGAACGGGCCACGATGGTTGCGTCGGTTCCTTCGCGCTTAACATCAGCCACACCGAGAGGAATAGTGAAGTCCTTATCGTCAGGAACTTCGCCCTTGTTGCCGTACATGCGTTCCTGCTCGATGAAGATCACGGGATCATCATCCCGAATAGCAGACTTGAGCAGTCCCTTGGCGTCGGCGGGCGTTGAAGGCATCACCACTTTGATTCCGGGAAAGTACGCGTACCATGACTCAAGAGCCTGGGAGTGCTGCGAGCTGACCTGGAAAGCCGAGCCGCCGGGACCGCGAAACACCATTGGTATGTTGTACTGACCGCCGGACATGTAGAGCATCTTCGCAGCGGAGTTAATGATTTGGTCGGTGGCCAGGATTGAAAAATTCCAGGTCATGAATTCAACAATCGGCCGCAGTCCAACCATGGCCGCGCCAACACCTAACCCGGCAAAGCCTAATTCTGTAATCGGTGTGTCGATCACGCGCTTGGGGCCAAACTCTTCGAGCAGTCCCTTGGTGACTTTGTAAGCGCCCTGGTAAGCCGCCACCTCTTCACCCATGAGGAAAACGCGCTCGTCTCGCTGGAGCTCTTCTCGCAACGCCTGATTTAATGCTTCACGTATGGTGATAACTGCCATCTAAGGTTCCTCTGCTTAGCTCTGCTGGAGTCGGTTGGGTTATTCGCGCTCACCGCCAGGGGTTATTGGATTGGCGTAGATGTCAGTGTAGAGCTCTTTGGGGTCAGGCTCAGGACTCTCGTCAGCAAACTTGACCGCGTGAGCTACTTCGTCGTTGACGCGTTTCTCAAGTTCGTTGAACTCTTCATCGGACATCGTGTCGGTCTCGCGTAAGGTCGCGGCAAACATCTTGAGCGGATCGCGTTCCTGGTAGCGCTCAATTTCGGCGCGCGTTCGATAGTTACCGGGGTCGGACATCGAGTGTCCCATGAACCGGTAAGTGCGAACCTCGAGCAGAGTGGGGAGGGACTCTTTGCGCGCGCGTTCGACTGCTCGTAGAGTTGCTTCACGCACCGCCAGCACGTCCATGCCATCGACAAACGCGCCCGCCAGTTCGTAACCGCGGGACTTGAGCGAAATATCCTGCAGCGACATCGCCCGCTCGAGCGATGTACCCATTCCGTATTGATTGTTCTCGCAGATGTAGATGCAGGGAAGCTTCCATAACTGAGCCATGTTTAGCGACTCATGAAAAGCGCCCTGATTAACAGCAGCCTCGCCAAAGAAACATAGCGTTACCTGATCGGTGCCCTGATACTTGCTCGCAAAGGCCACACCCGTCGCCAATGGAATTTGACCGCCGACGATTGCATGTCCACCAAGAAAATTAACTGTCTTGTCGAACATGTGCATCGAACCGCCTTTACCCTTTGAACACCCCGTAGCTTTGCCGTAAAGCTCGGCCATCACGCTATCAGGGGACATTCCTTTGGCAATGGCGTGGGCGTGTTCGCGATAGCTGGTCAGCACATAGTCATCTTTTCTGATTGCTGAAATAGCGCCAATGGCCACCGCTTCCTGGCCAATGTACAAGTGACAGAAGCCGCCGATCTTGCCCATGCTGTAGGATTCAGCCGACTTCTCTTCAAAGCGGCGGACGAGCAACATCTGATAGTACAGATCGACGAGAGTCTCGCGATCTAAACCCTTGATGCGGGCCTTCTGTTCAGTTTTCCGGGCTTGGACAGCTTCTGCGCTCGGTGGTTCGTTGGTGTGTCTGGCTTCGATAAGTGCTGCAGCCGACTGACTGCTGCCTTCGGAGCCTGTTGAGTTCGATGTTTGCCTACTCATCTAGATTCGTTTTGTCGCGCAATTTTGGCAGAGCCCGCTGGGCGGACACTTTTTTGTCGGTCCGATGTGCTTGGGGTCGCGAACCGCGGGATTATACGCGATGCGCGCAATCAGGCGCAAAAGGACGATAGGAAAGACGGCCTTCGGTCTTGGGTCTTTGGTCTTTGTCTGTCTTTGTTGGCTCGAAGGACGCAAACTTTGATTCTGATGGCAAGATCGAAAAATACAAACAAAGACCTAAGACCAAAGGCCCAAGACCAAATACAAAGACGCGCCGTCAGGTGACAGCGCGTCTTGAATTAACTGATTCGAGCAGCTTTGCCGGAAAAGTCTTAAATCCCACCTGCGGCAGCTGGTGGATGGTTCAAGTTCGACCTACAAAGAGAGGTTGGGATGGTCCTTTGAATCCCCTCAGCGGCAGCTGAGGGATGTTTCAAATGCAGCCTCGCTCGCAAGTGTTCAACGGAAATAGGCACGACTTGAACCATCAACCTGCTCCGGCAGGTGGGATTCAGTAAACAACGACATCAAACATTGGGTAGGCTGGACCTGAAGTAAACCACCAGCTGCCGCAGGTGGGATTCAAGACTTTTCGGGCAAAGCTGATTCGACCGTTAACTTAGCACGTCAATCGACATAGCCGTGGGCGTGGCGGACATCGTCGCGATGTTCTTGCGCGAGTGCTTGTCCTTTTGCATATTGCGCGCAGCAGCCGACAACAGCTCTTCAGTAGTTTCGCCATCAGCTGGGAAGCAGGCGATGCCCATACTGACGCCAACCTCGACCGTTCGACCGCGACGAACCGCAAACTTTTTCGATTCGACAGCGTCCCGGATACGCTCGCCTACGGATGCCGCCATCTGAGTTGAAGCCATCGGCATGATTGCTACGAATTCGTCTCCAGCGTAGCGCGTCAGAATATCCATGGCTCGGAGCTCTTTGCGCATCACTCCGGCGACACTTGCCAACAATCTATCTCCAAGAGCGTGGCCGTAGGAATCGTTGATTTCCTTGAAGTCATCGACGTCCATGCAGATTAAAGCGAGTGACTCCCGATCCATGCGCTGACACTCGGCAATACGCTGCTCCAGAATCATGTAGAAACCGCGCGCGTTCGGGAGCTCTGTGAGCGGATCCGTCAACGCGCTTTCCTTCGTTTTTTCAAAAGTTAATGCATTGTTCAATGCACTCGACGCGTGTTGAGCTACTGACTCAAGCAAGCGCACGTGTTCGGTGGTGTATGAAGTGCGGCTCTTGGAATACAGCGTGATGGTCCCAAATGCTCCCTCTTCTCGGAGCAGCGGCGAAACCAGCACGCCACGAAACTGCCGAGCCACATCTTCCGGCACACCCACGAGGTCGAGCTCGGGCGAGGCGTTGCACATTGAGCGCGCGTTGGCGATCACCCAGCCGGTGATTCCGTCGCCAACACTCATCCTGCGGCGCGAGAAGATATCTTTGTCTTCGCCAGCGACATGAGTAGCAATGGCTTTTCCGGATCGATCGTCGACAGTGAAGATGATGCAGGTGTCGAAGGGGACGATCGCGCGCAACTTGTTCGTGATCAAAGTGACCGTGTCGTTGAGATTCAACGACGAACCAATTGTCTGGGCAATTTCGTGTAGAGCGAAGACTTCACGTTGCGCCTCGGTGATCGAACGGAACCCTGATTTGTCGTCCGGCGTTCCGAGAATATCCGAAGCCAGACCCGCATCAGGACGCGTGGCTGTGCGATAGTCAACCTGCTCGGAAGCTACCTGTTCCTGAATGTCTTCCGCGTTAATAAGCTGGTCGAAAGCCTCAACGTGCTCGATGAAGATGTCCACTACTCGGGGATCGAAAGCCGTGCCGGCCATCTTCTGCAGTAGCGCGAGCGAATCCTCCCGCTTCATTCCTTTTCGATAAGGACGATCACAGCGAGTGGCGTCATAAAAATCGACCACCGAGATGATGCGAGCTACCAGCGGAATATGCTCCCCATGAAGGCCTTTAGGATAGCCGGTGCCGTCCCATTTTTCGTGGTGATAACGAACGATATCTTCAACCGGGTAAGGGAACTGAACTCGCTTCAAAATATCTCCGCCAACGGTGGGGTGAATCTTCATCTTGGCGAATTCAGCTTCGGTGAGCTTACCGGGCTTGTTGAGAATGTACTCCGGCACGGCCAGCTTGCCGATGTCATGCAGCAAAGCTCCAGCAAACAAGGCTTGAACTTCTTTCGGAGTTACGGCAAACAACTTGCCCATCTCGCTGGCATAGATTTGCGTTCGACGAACGTGACCGTGCGTCGTCTGGTCTTTTGCATCAATCGCGATGGCCAGCGACTCGATCGTGTTCATGTGAATGTCGGCCATCTTCTGCAGGTATTCATGCTTCTCTTTGTCTGAGTGTCTGACCTCGTTCAATCTGTTTTCGTTGAATCGGTAAAGCAGGTGGATCAGACCCGAGATGAGCAAACCGAGAAAAATGAACGGCCAACCGCCGTTGGAAATAGCAGAGTAAAACAGCACGGCTGATGAAGCGCCTGCGACTTCCGTGATGGAGGTCCAAACCAAACTCTCTTTCGAAAGCGAGAACTGGCTCTCGCCTGAGTCAATGTTGAGGAACGCGGTCGTGGCGACTGTGCACAGCAGGTACTGAAGCACTGCGAGAATGCAGATCGGCACGAGCAGCACGCTCAATGGTATGCCCTCGTTGGTTGGATATGAACCACCCGCATAGAACAGAGCTACCAGAAAACGATAAGAAAGCGCCGCGATAAAAGTTGAGATTACCGCAGTACCGGTGGTGAAGATTAACGCCCGCCGGCTTGCATAGCGATATGACGAGACGACCGCCACGAGCGCTGCAAGTATCACTGCTGGTCCGACAGCGCGCGCCGGCGGAATCGCATAAAGCATTACCGCGAGGAAGACAAAACTATCGGCAATCGACTTGCGACTTTGGCTGTGCCCTTCGTCATTGGTTACGGTGACGGTGAAACCGCTGACGCCAAAAGTGAGTAGGATGAGAGCGAGAAGGGGAGCAATACCCTGCCAACCCAGTATCGTAAGGTTAATAATCGAGAGTGCAGACGCGGCCAGTACCACAAGGCTGACTACCGAAATGGAGACTAAAAGAGCAAGACTCTTCCAGTTTCGTTGTTTCATGTTGACAAGACTCCTCCGGCGAGACTCCGGACTGCGAATGAGATGGACTTCGGCTTCGGTCAGATGTGACTTACGGTAGCGGGCACGTTCCGCGAGCTGTTGGCGGGAGCCAACAGTGTTTATCACGGCTAAAAAGATATCTCGTTTGGGGGAATTACGTCAAGAAGTATTGCCGTTGAGTAGCTCGTCGGAGCAATTAGAAACCAACTTAGCCGCAGATTACGCAGATTACACTGATTCAGTAGGATAAATAGGCGCCAACATAACTTGATATCAACTAACATCTGTCGCTTTTGTGCCGGTTGAAAGCTGGCGCCGGAGTTCTTCGGTCTCATTGACAGGCTGTTTACACACGAAATGCTCACAGACAAAGGCCGTCGGACGATTATTAAGTTGCTTTCGACCCGTCAAAAGCGGCAACAATTGACGGTCTTCAACCTCTGAGTTGGAGGCTTGGAGCACGACCTTGTTAGGCAAATAGTCCTCCCAAACCGCGTCTTTCAGGCTATCAATCTCGGAAGGATCGCCCAAAATCACAATCTCTTTGGCGCCTGACAGATGAAAATCCAGCGCTCCAAGCGCTCTGCCGAAAGCCGGAGGATAACGCTGCATGGCCTGAGCGTTCATCCGAAAGATGGTTACGGCCCGCCGTGAATAGTCCTCGTTTCCAGTCAGAATGCTGAGACGCAGCAGCAGGTCTGCGGCCACAGAATTTCCCGAGGGAGTGGCATTGTCAAAATAATCCTTCGACCTAAGGATGAGTTGTTCGTGGCTCTTCCCGGTGAAGAAAAAGCCGCCGTCAGCTTCATCCCAGAATTCGTCGATCATGGTTGTTGTCAATCGCGCGGCCGCGTCAAACCACTCGAACTCTCCGGTGGCTTCGAAAAGTGTAAGCAAGCCCTCGGCAAAGAACGCGTAGTCCTCCAAATAACCGTTCAGTTTTGATTGGCCGTCTTTCGAAGTGCGCAGCAGCAAGCCGTCGCGATAAAGGCTGGTGAGAACGAAGCGAGCGTTGTTGCGCGCGATCTCCGTGTAGTCGTCTCGTTTCAGAATGGCGCCGGCTTCGGCAAAGCTCGCGAGCATCAAACCGTTCCAGGCGGTCAGGATTTTTTCATCCCGACCGGGCTTGATTCGTTGTTCGCGTACGTCGAACAGGACTTCAATGCCTGACTTCACCGCGCTTTCCAATGCGTCAAGCGTCACGTTTTCAGCTTGGGCTACTTCGTCCATCGACTGGGTTACATTGAGGATATTCTTCCCTTCGAAGTTGCCGGCGGCCGTGACATTGAAGTAAGCGCAGAACAGTTGCGCTCTTTCGTTGCCCAAAGCAGCTTCAATCTCCTCGACCGTCCAGACGAAAAACTTTCCTTCATGACCTTCGGAATCGGCATCTTGAGTGGAATAAAAGCCACCGCCGGCGTCGGTCATTTCACGGACAACATAGTCCAGGGTACCTTCAACAATGCTCTTTGCGAAGGTGTCGTGGGTCAGTTGATAAAGATGAAGGTATTGGCGCGACAGCAGCGCGTTGTCGTAGAGCATCTTCTCGAAGTGAGGCACGAGCCACCTCGAATCAGTTGAGTAACGGTGAAAGCCACCACCGAGCTGATCGTAGATGCCGCCATGTGCCATTTGTTGCGAAGTGTGGTTGACGATCTCGAGGGCTTGCGCGTCGCCGGTGCGATGAAAGACTTTCATCAGGAATTCGAGCGTCATCGCCGGCGGGAACTTTGGGGCCGAGCCGAATCCTCCGTGCACGGGCTCGTAATTCTTGATGGAGCCGCGGTAAGCGGCGTCGAGTAAGTCCAGCGAAAGTGTCTGCGTGGATTCAGCCGCCTGGTTTACACGGCGAAGCTCACTCAGCAAAGCTATCGAGTTGGTTTTGATCTCTTCCGCGCGAGTCTCGTAAGCGTCAGCGACATTCAGCAGCACGCGCGGAAAGCCCGGCATGTTGTAGCGATCTTCCGGAGGGAAATATGTGCCACCGTAAAATGGAACTCCTTCCGGCGTTAGAAACACAGTCATGGGCCAGCCGCCGTGATGCGTCATCATCTGGACGGCATTCATGTAGATTTGATCGAGGTCCGGACGTTCCTCGCGATCTACCTTGATGTTGACGAAGTTGTCGTTCATCAATTGGGCGATGTCTTCGTTCTCGAACGACTCGTGCTCCATGACATGACACCAGTGACACGCGGAGTAGCCGATGCTTAGTAGTATTGGTTTGTTTTCAGTCTTAGCTTTCGCAAGCGCTTCCTCGCCCCACGCATGCCAATCGACCGGATTATGCGCGTGCTGAAGTAGATAAGGACTTGTTTCGTGGATTAGGCGGTTGGTGTGTTTGTGGTTCATCGCGTTGATATCAATGTCGTCCTGGTGATCAGACGGATCAGATTTTCCATATATCATTTGCCATCCGCCATTTTTCATTTATCAGGCCGGATGCGTTACCAATTTGCAAGTTGAGACCAGTCCGCCATGCAGCCGACGACCCAGGTGCGCCCCAATGACAAATGAAAAATGACAAACGACAAATGGAAAATCTTCGTCTCTGGATCATCGATCAGATGTTCCATATATCATTTGCCATCTGCCATTTTTCATTTATCAGGCCGGATGCGTTACCAATTTGCAAGCGGAGACCAGTCCGCCATGCAGCCGACGACCCAGGCGCGCCCCAATGGCGAGTGACAAAATGATAAATGGGAAATGGAAAATCTTTCGTCCCTGGATCATCGATCAGATTTTCCATATATCATTTGCCATCTGCCATTTTTCATTTATCAGGCCGGATGCTTACCAATTTGCAAGTTGAGACCAGTCCGCCATGCAGCCGACGACCCAGGCGCGCCCCAATGGCGAGTGACAAA
>Ga0134125_10000645_pt1 | contig 46030 bp, 44 predicted proteins | sample KB31751_FD_96464 | JGI IMG/M metagenome (GOLD analysis project Ga0134125, IMG submission 96464) | Terrestrial soil microbial communities with excess Nitrogen fertilizer from Kellogg Biological Station, Michigan, USA - KB3-175-1 | ecosystem: Environmental > Terrestrial > Soil > Unclassified ...
AAACCGGACTGACGGCCCGCTACAACATCACGCTCGATGCGTCCATGCCGGAGATACGGGCCGGCCTTTTTCCGGGTCCGCTCTCAAAAATCGGCTTCAAACTCAAAAAACTCACGCTTCCCGACAGCCTCATTATCGTGGAAAAGATCGAGCGTGCTCCCACGGAAGACTGAATCAATTCCCCGAAGGCTTTTCCGCGCTTTTCAATCACCCAGGCATCGGCCGCTGCAAGGCAGAGGCTCGCGCAGCGGAACTGATTGCGGAAGAAATGACGCTGCGTCAACTCAGGCAGGCGCGAAAGCCGACGCAGGTGCGGCTGGCCATGGCGCTTGGGATCACACAGGACAGCGTTTCCAGATTGGAGAGGCGCTGCGATGTTCTGCTCTCGATTCTGCGCAAGACCGTTCAGGCGATGGGAGGCACTCTCTCCCTGGTAGCTGAGTTTCCTGACCGTCCGCCGGTAACGCAAAAAGAGCGCCGGCGTTTCCCGCAGGGACCGTTCACCGACAGGTAACCGCGCCATGCGGCGCATCCTTGCTCCGATTGCACATGCTGCCGTGAAAACCAGAGGGAGTATCTTTGAACGAAAATTCCGTGTGCCTGGATGCCGCCTCGGTTACTCGAAAGCCATCTGGGCTACCGCGCACCGCGTCTGCAGAATCACCTGTAAGGTTCTCCATGACGGCGTGCGCTTCAGTCAGCCCAAAACCGCCGACCCCACCACTGAACTCCGCCGCGCCAAACGCCTCCTGCAACAGCTCCGCATCATGGGTTACAACGTTCACATCCAGAAGGCTGCCGACGCAGCCGCATGAGCCTGGAGTCCATCACTGACCAATGCCATGTCCCATTAACATCGAAATCGCAGCTCTATCTCCCCTGTTTCCAACAAACTTGTCCCCAGACCGCGTCTCAGCCCTTGACCCGTGGTCTACCCTGTCCCCGGAGGCACACACATGTCCACGCCAAAGCAGATCACCGCTAACAAAATCAACGCGAAACGCTCCACCGGCCCACGCACCCCAGCCGGCAAAGCTCGCTCATCGCGGAACGCGACCAAATTCGGACTCTTCTCCGGAACCTTCACGCACCCCGGCGAAGAAAAGGACTACGCGGCCTTACGCGCGAATCTCCGCGATGCCTTTGACCCTCAGACTGCCCCCGAACAAGCCGCACTCGATCAAATCTGCGGAGCCGTCTGGCGCCTGCGCCGCTGCAATCAGCTCGAAGCCGCCATCGTCACCCCGCTCGATCGCGCTATCGGCCAGGCACGCCGGCAGGCGAGCCGCATCCTCCGGAAATCGGTCCTCGATCTGAAAGCACAAAAGTGCATTCGCAAAAACGAAGCCAATTTCCCGGTTGCGGCTTGAACTTCAGGAACTTACAGTGGGTTTAACGCTCGCCCAAAGCCTTTTTCCCGGCCTCGATCACCCGCAGGATCTGCTCCGTATCGTAGACGCACCCGCCCCAGGTCCCGCCGCTCACATCCTGCAGCGCCGCCCAGAGCCGCGTATCGTCCGGCAGATGCGGATCGGCTGCCAGATCGGCTCGCGGCGCGCGTTTCGCCAGAATTGCTGTCCCGGCCTCCACGCCCGAAACCACGCCGTTTTCGCCCACCAGGTTCACCGTCCCATGCAGATTCACTCGATCGACCACGATCTCGATCATGTCGCCATCGCGCAGCCGTCCCAGCGGTCCGCCCGCCAGCGCTTCGGGCGACACATGCCCGATACACGCGCCTGTCGAAACACCGCTGAACCGCGCATCCGTCAGCAGCGCCACATGCTTGCCGAACGGCAAATATTTGAGCGCCGACGTAAGCTGATACGTCTCCTCCATTCCCGTGCCCATCGGACCGCGGCAAGCCAGCACCAGCACATCGCCCTTCTCGATTTTGCTCGCCTTGATCGCCGCAATCGCGTCCGGCTCGGTGACGAACACCTTCGCCGGGCCGGTCTTACGATAAACGCCATCCGCGTCCACCACCGCCGAATCGATGGCTGTCGCTTTGATCACCGATCCATCGGGCGCGAGATTACCCACCGGGAAGCAAATCGTCGCCGTCATCCCGTGCTTCGCCGCCGCATCCGGCGAATAAATCACGCGATCCGGATCGATGCCGTCGCGCTCCTTCAGCAGCTTGCGCAGCTTGTGCCGCCGCTCGGAATCCTGCCACTCATCGAGCTGCTGATCGACCGTCATGCCGCCCGCAGTGAGCGCTTTCGTCTCCAGCAATCCCGCGCGCCGCAAGTGCAGCATCACCTCCGGCACGCCGCCGGCGAGGAACACATGGATTGTCGCGTAAGGTCCGTTCGGCATCGCATCCACCAGCCGCGGAACCTGCCGGTTGATGCGCGCCCAATCGTCCACTGTGGGGCGCTTCAGCCCCGCCGCGAACGCAACGGCCGGCGTGTGCAGCAACAGATTCGTCGACCCGCCCACCGCCGCATGCGCCGTCATCGCATTGTGCAGCGCCGCATCGGTCAGGATGTCGCGCATCTTCACGCCGCGCTTTTCGAGCTCCATCAACGCGCGCGCCGAGCGCTTCGCCATGTCGAGCCAGATCGGCTGTCCCGAAGGAGCCAGCGCGGAATGGCTGATCGACATCCCCAGCGCCTCGCCCACCACCTGCGCGGTCGCCGCGGTTCCCAGGAACTGGCATCCGCCGCCCGGCGTTGCGCACGCGCGGCAGCCAAGATCGGCCGCGTCTTCGAGGCTGATCTCACCATGCACGTACCGAACGCCAATCGTCTGGATACGCCCGGCGTCTTCTCCCTGCTCGGGCAGCAGGGTCACGCCGCCCGGCACGAGCACGCAGGGCAGATCGTGCATGGAGGCCAGCGCGATCATCATCGCCGGCAGCCCCTTGTCGCACGTCGCCACGCCCACCACGCCGCGCCGCGTCGGCAGCGAGCGAATCAGCCTGCGGAAAATGGTGGCCGCGTCGTTCCGGTAGGGAAGGCTGTCGAACATCGCGGTTGTGCCCTGCGAGCGCCCGTCGCACGGATCGGTGCAGGCTCCCGCGAACGGAACCGCGCCAGCCGACGAGAACTCGCGCGCCGCCGCTTCCATCAGCAGCCCCACTTCCCAGTGGCCGGTGTGATAACCCAGGGCGATCGGCGTGCCATCCGCCGCGCGAATGCCGCCATGCGTCGAAAGAATCAGGTACTCTTTGCCGCCGAGCGCGGCGGGGTTCCACCCCATCCCTGCGTTCTGCGTGAGTCCGAACAGATCGCCGGAGGGCCGGTTGCGCAGCATTTCCGGCGTCAGCGGCAGCGTCCCCGCCGGACCTTTGGCCCGCGTGGGAACGTCAAAGAGATCTTCAGTCATCGAAATTTCTCAGGCGAGCGTGCCGCCATCGATAAACATGAAAGAGCCGGTCACAAACCCGGCCTCCGGCGCGGCGAGATACAGCGCCAGATCCGCCATTTCATCCGGACGCCCCAGCCGTCCCACCGGCTGCCGCGCGTTCAGCTCGGCCTTGATCTTTTCCACTTCATGGCTGTGATACTTCTCGATGTACGCGTCGACGAATGGCGTGTCCGTGGTGCCGGGGCAAATCGCGTTCACGCGGATTTTGCCCGCATATTCGAGCGCCAACTGTTTGGTCATCGCCAGCACGGCGCCTTTCGTCGCGCAGTACGCGAAACGCCGCCGGAATCCCTTCACGCCGGCCACCGAGCCGATGTTCACGATGTTGCCTGAGGACCTGAGCAGCAGCGGTATCGCCGCCTTCGTGACAAAGAACGTTCCTTCCACGTTCACGCGGAACAAGCGCTCGAAATCTTCGGTCGTGGTCTCTTCCACGCTCGCCACGAGGCCGATGCCCGCGTTATTCACGAGGATGTCGAGCTTCGGCAGCGCCTGGAACGCGGCGTTCACGCCCGCTTCGTTCGTGATGTCGAGTTCCAGCACGGTCGAGTTGTTCAGTTCCTTCGAAAGGTTCTCCGCGCGCGCCTTATCCACGTCCGCGATAATCACCGACGCGCCGGACCATGTGAACCGGCGGCAGATCGCCTCACCGATTCCGCTCGCGCCGCCCGTCACCAGCGCAGTAAGTCCATCCAGACGGAAAGGTTCGTGATTGCTCATAGTTTTGTAGTTGTAAGGGGTTAAATGCTGAGTATACTAATGGATTCCATGGCAAACACCAACACTAAGAATCTCACCGGAAAAATCGCGCTCATCACGGGCGCCAGCCGCGGTCTCGGACGCGCCATGGCGCTCTCTCTCAGTGCGGCGGGCGCCACCATTGCGCTCGCCGCGCGTGACGCCGAAAAACTCGCCTCGGTCAAAGCCGAGATTGAAGCCGCGGGCGGCAAGGCTTCCACCTACATCGCCAATGTCGTGAGCGAGGAAAGCGTAGCCCAGCTCCAGGCGGCTGTCTCGAAGGAGCTCGGCGCGGTCCAGATCCTCATCAACAACGCCGGCACGAACCTTCGCAAGAACCTCACGGATTTCACGCTCGCGGAATGGAGTCAGGTGCTCGACACCAACCTCACCAGTGTCTTCCTGGTCTGCCGCGCGTTCGTGCCCGGCATGAAAGGCACAGGCTACGGCCGCATCCTGAATATGACCTCGATCATGAGTCACGTCTCACTGCCCGGCCGGGCCGCGTATTCGTCAAGTAAAACCGCGCTCCTCGGTCTCACGCGCGCGCTCGCGCTCGAGCTCGCCGATCAGGGCATTACCGTCAACGGCATCAGCCCCGGCCCGTTCGGCACCGAGATGAACACGCCGCTCATGCAGAACCCTGAGCTCAACGCGCAGTTCATCGCCAGCATCCCGGTCGGCCGCTGGGGCCGCGTGGAGGAAATCGGCGCGCTCGCGACTTACCTGTGCTCCGAAGACGCCGGCTTCATCACCGGCACGGACATTCTGATCGACGGCGGCTGGACCGCGAAGTAGCTGTATGCGGCGCCTTCTGATTCTCCTGGCGGTCGCCGCGTGCGGGTTGAGCGCGGCGCATCGCGTCGAAGTAGAGGGCCATCGCGGCGCGCGCGCCCGCCGTCCGGAAAACACCATCCCCGCGTTCGAATACGCCATCTCGCAGGGCGTGGATGTTCTCGAGCTCGACATGAACGTGACGAAGGACGGCGTGCTCGTTGTCTCGCACGATCCCGTCCTTCATCCGCCTGTCTGCTCGGGGCCGGTTGCGCAGGCCAACATTCATGACCTGACGCTGGCGCAGGTGCGCGAATGGGATTGCGGCAAAATCCAGAACCCGGCCTTCGCGACTCAGCAGGCGATTCCCGGGACGAAGATGCCGACGCTCGATGAGGTCTTCAATCTCGCTCCGAAGGGCAACTTCCAGTTCAACATCGAAACGAAGATCAGCGAAAAGAAGCCCGAACTCGCGCCGCCGCCGGATGAATTCGTGCGGCTGGTGCTGGCCGCGGTCAAAGGTCATCATCTGGAATCGCGCGTGACGCTGCAGTCATTCGACTTCCGCACGCTGCACGAAATGAAAAAGCTTGCGCCCGAAATTCGCCGGGTTGCGCTCTACAGCGGACCCGCGAAAGACTTCGTCCAGATCGCGCAGGAAGCCGAAGCGGACATCGTTTCGCCGGAATTCCATCTGGTCACACAGGAACAAGTAGAGGCCGCCCACACGGCGGGCCTGCGTGTCATTCCCTGGACCCCGGACAACCCGGAAGACTGGGATCGGCTCATCGCCGCCGGCGTCGACGGCATCATCACCGACGATCCGGCCGCGCTGATCGAACATTTGAAAACGCCGTGACTTAGTCCGGCAACGCGAAACTATACAGCACCTGCGCGGTAGAAACCGCGACGTACTGCTTGCCGTTCACCGAATAACTCATCGGCGAGCCCGCCACATCGGCGCCCGCGCCGAAATGCCACAGTGCCTTGCCGCTCTTCGCGTCGAGAGCAATCACATTACCCTCATGAGTCGAAGCGAAAACAACACCGCCGCCGGTGGCGAGAACCCCTGCGGTCAGCGAAGCCTCCTTCACGGGAAACTTCCAGACGACCTTCATGGTCTCGGGATCGAACGCCGCGATCCCCGAAGACTCCGGAGCATCACCCGCCGGCGGACCAACCTGAGTGCCCGCACTTCCCTGGAACTGCTTGCCGGGCTCGAACGGCGCGGGCGCAATCGCGAATGGCATCCCGCCATCGTGATAGGTGAAATACAGCCACCCCGTCAGCGGACTATACGACGGCGCCTGGAAATTCGATCCGCCAATCAGCGACGGATAGACCCACACGCCCTTCTCATTGGCATCTGCGCCCGGAATCGCAATCGGCCTGCCAGTCGAATCCCAGCCCTTCACCCAATTCGTCCGCACGTACGGCGCGGCCGCCAGAAACTGCCCGCTCTGCCGGTCGATCACATAGAAATTGCCGTTGCGATTCGCCTGGATCAACAGCTTCCGGCTCTGCCCGTGCCACATGCGATCCACCAGCACCAGGTCTTCCGTCGCATCCCAGTCGCGCGTGTCATGCGGCGTGAACTGGTAGTGCCATTTGATCTTTCCGGTATCGGCATCGAGCGCCAGCACCGAACAGGTGTAGAGGTTGTCTCCCTTGCGAACATCGCCATTAATATCCGGCCCCGGATTTCCGACTGCCCAGTAGAGCGTGTTGAGCGCCGCGTCATAACTGCCGGTCAGCCACATGCCGCCGGAACCGTGCTTCCAGCTATCGCCCGCCCACGTGTCATTCCCCGGCTCGCCCGGCTGCGGAATCGCGTTCACATGCCACAGCTTCTTGCCGGTCGCCGGATCGAACGCCTCCAGGAATCCGGTGATGCCGTACTCGCCGCCCGAAATTCCGGTGACGATCTTGTCCTTCAGGGCGAGCGGCGCCGATGTGAGGCTGTAACCGAGCATCGTATCCGCCATCTGTGTTTCCCAGAGCAGTGTGCCGGTGCGAGCGTCGAGCGCCACGAGCGCGGCATCGAGAGTTCCGAAGAAGACGCGGCCACCCATCACCGCGACGCCGCGATTGAACCGGTTCGCCTCGTACGGATTGACGGTCTTCTGCTGGCGCTGGTATTTCCAGATCTGCCGTCCGGTCGCCGCATCGAGCGCGAATACCTGACCGGCGGGACCGCTCGTGTACATCACGCCATCCACCACGAGCGGCGTTGCTTCGAGCGTGCCGTTGCCCGGCATCTGCACGGCCCATTGCGCGCGAAGATTCTTCACGTTCTGCCAGGTGATTTGCGAGAGCGAAGAATAGTGATGACCCTTGTAGTCGCCCCAATAAGTCAGCCAGTTCCGCGGCTCGTTCGTCGAGTTGAGGATGCGGCTGTAGCTCAGCCCGCCTGGTGGCAACTCGGCTTTCGTCAGAGTCTTCAGATAGGCCACCACGTTCGCGATTTCCGCGGGCGTCAGCCGTTTGCCGTAGTCCGGCGGCATCACCGATTTGGCATCTTCGTGAATGCTCGCGGTCTGGCTTTTCGAAAAACTCCGCAGCGTTCCTGTCGCATCGCGGATCTGAATCGAGAACGAATCGTCATTACGCCGCACTCCGCGATACTCGTGACCGTCCCGGAGTTTGATCGTGACCCTCGGCTGCTGCCCGGGATTCACGATCGCCGAGCGCAGCTCCTGTGCGCTCTTCGTCCCCACTCCAGCGAGGTCGTTGAGATGGCAGGTGCGGCATGCGCCCTTGCTTTCAAAGATTGCCTGACCTTCCAGCGGATCTCCCGCCGTCTCCGCCGCGCCCGAGCCCGTGAGACTGCGAAGGTACGCCATCACCTGCCAGATCTGATCGCCGGTGAACTGGCTGAACGCGGGCATCTGCGTTCCCTGAATCCCGCCGCGGATGTTGCGGAACATCTCGTTGTCGGTACTGCCGTGGCGCAGCGAACCGGTCAGCGCCGGGCCGCGGTCGCCGCGGGCTTCCGCGCCGTGGCAAGCCTGGCAGACGGAGCTGTACAACTGCTTGCCTGCCGTGATCGCGGCCGCATCGCCCGCCAGCGGATTGCGAACGGCATCCTGCGCGAACAGACCGGTGCATACGCCGACGAGGATCGCCAGCCGCAGCGGGATTCGGGTGATCATAACTTACTTCTTCGCGGCGTACGTCTTGCTGAAGTTGTTGCGCGTGTTGGTAACCGTGAAGCTGCCATCCGGCATCGCGGAGACCTTGATGTAATAGGCGGGACCACTGTTGTGCGGAGCGATCGGCCCACCGGCGCCGCGGCCGCCGCCACGTCCCGAAGCGCCGCGCCCGCCGAAGCCACCGCCGCCGCGGGGAGCGGGAGGATTGGCGAGATAATTCCCGAGCGCTTTGGAATCTTCCACGTTGGCGATGAAAACGCCGGGCGTGTTGTTCTCGAGGCCGCCGGTCAGCGAGTAGTGAAGCTGCCAGATGTCTTCGAGGCCCGGGGAGGTATGGAGCACCTCGTAGACCGGCAACGCGCCGCCCTTCCGCTGTCCGTTGGTCAACACCGCGACGCGCGGCTGGAGCGCATGCACCAGCGCCGCCGAACCGGATTGGTCAGTGCTGTGGTGCGCACTCAGATAGAGATCGATCGTGCCGACCGGATTGTTCGGGCACATCAGATCGCCTTCTTCGTTATAGACGAAATCTCCCATGTTGATCGTGCGGAATTTGCCGTACTGGAAGACCAGCGCCAGAGACGCCGCATTATCGAGGTCGGGATTCTCCGCCTGCTTCTTGTAGCCAGCGCAGGCGGGGTTCGGCTTACCCGCGCCGGGCGCGCCCGCGATGGGCTTCTTCAGAACCTTGCCGTCCGCGGTCAACACTTCCACGTTCAGGCCCTTGATCGGAATCTTGTCGCCGGGCTTCGCAATCATGCGCGCGCCGGCGCCCGCCTTTTCGGTCATCGCGGTGTACCAGGCATAGAAGCCCTTCACCTGCTCGCGGGTATCTCTGTCCTCGCCGTGATCGATGAAATGCTTCATCGGGATCTTTTCATAAAGGGCCTGGTAGCTGCCGACGTGATCGACGTGATAGTGGGTGATCACCATGTAGTCGATCTGCTTCACGCCGGCGTCCTTCAGAACGTCGAGGATACGGTCCAGATCGCGGTCGCCCGGATTCCCCGTGTCGAGCAGCATCGACTCGCCGCTCGGCGATACGTAGAGCGCGGAGAGGCCGCCCTCCGTATCGACGAAGTACATGTTGAACGGCTTCGCCCCCGTCTGCGCCTGCGCAAACGGCAGGCAGATCGTCATTGCCGCGAGCGCGGCCAGAGTGCTTTTCATCGCCAAAGGTCTCCTGTCTGAATTCGAAGCATTATTCTATCGTGATATGGGGAATCTACTGCAATCCGCCGCGGAGCGCGCCTCGCGCTATCTCGAAGATATTCAGGAACGGCGGGTGCGGCCATCGGACGAGGGCATTCGCGGACTCGACCAGTTTCGCGAGCCGACGCCCGAGACAGGCACGGATCCGGAAGAGGTTCTGAGCATTCTCGATGACTTCGGCTCACCCGGAACGATGGGCTGCGCGGGGCCGCGCTTCTTCGGTTTCGTGATCGGCGGCGCGCTGCCCGCCGCGGTTGCATCGGGCTGGATGGCGTCCGCATGGGATCAGAACGCATCGCGTTTCGCGGCGTCTCCCGTTGCCGCGGTTCTCGAGGAAGTCTCGCTGGCGTGGCTGATTGATGTTCTCGGCTTGCCGCGGGGCTGCGGCGCGGGGTTTGTCACCAGCGGCACGATGGCGAACTTCACGGCGCTGGCAGCCGCGCGCCATGCGGTGCTCGAGCGCGCCGGATGGGATGTGGAACGCGATGGATTGTTTGGCGCGCCGCCCGTGGAAGTGGTGACTGGGGGCGAGGCGCATCCGTCGGTGAGCAAGTCACTTGGAATGCTTGGCCTGGGGCGCGAGCGCGTAACCCGCGTGCCGGTCGATCTGCAGGGGCGGATGATCGCCGGAGAGTTTCCCGAGCTGCGTGGTCCGGCGATCGTCTGCCTGCAGGCGGGAAATGTCAATACGGGCGCGTTCGATCCCGCGCGCGAGATCATCGCGAAGGCTCACGCGGCCGGCGCGTGGGTACATGTGGATGGCGCGTTCGGTCTGTGGGCCGCGGCGAGCCCCGCATTGAGGCATCTGGTGGATGGCTATGCCGACGCCGATTCCTGGGCGACCGATGCGCATAAGTGGCTGAATGTTCCGTTCGACAGCGGCGTGGCCTTCGTGCGCGATCCGCAGGTGCTCCGCTCCTCGATGAGCATCGCGGCGCCGTATCTTCCGGTGGGCGCGAAGCGGGAGCCTTCGCAGTATACGCCGGAGCTGTCACGGCGCGCGCGTGGAGTGGATATCTGGGCGGCGCTGAAATCACTGGGGCGCAGCGGCGTGGCGGAATTGGTGGAGCGGAACTGCCGCTGTGCCACGCGGTTTGCCGCCGGGCTGGCGGAGGTTGGGTTCGAAATTCTGAATGACGTCGTGCTGAATCAGGTGCTGGTGTCTTTCGGATCGCCGGAGGCCACGAAGGCCATCATCGAAGGAATTCAGGCGGAAGGAACGTGCTGGTGTGGACCGACGGAGTGGCAGGGGCGCACCGCAATGCGGATCAGCATCTCGTCGTGGCGCACCACGGAGGAAGATGTCGATCGGAGTCTGGCGGCGATTCTCCAGGTGGCTGAGGGGGTGATCTCGCGCAAATAGCTACGCCATTGCGCCGGCCAGCGCGGCCTCGCCCACCTGCTGCCGCCACATCGCGTAATAGAGCCCTTTGCGCTCCACCAGTTCGTCGTGCCGTCCCGATTCGACGATGCGGCCGCGCTCAAGGACGTAGATCGCGTCGGCGTGCATCACGGTGGAGAGGCGGTGCGCGATCAGGATGGTGATGGCATCGCGTCCGGCGGCGACGGAGCGGATCGTGTGGCTGATCTCTTCTTCGGTGAGAGAGTCAAGCGACGACGTCGCTTCATCGAACACGAGAAGTTGCGGACGGCGCAGCAGCGCGCGGGCAATCGAAAGCCGCTGCTTTTCGCCGCCCGATACCTTGACGCCGCCTTCGCCGATCACGGTATCGAGGCCGCGGTCAGCGCGCGCCAGCAGCGTCTGGACAGAAGCCTGGCGAAGGACGTCCATGCATTCTTCGTCGGTGGCGTTGGGCTGCACGAAGAGCAGGTTTTCGCGAATCGAGCCGGAGAACAACTGCGAATCCTGCGTAACGAACCCAATGCGATTGCGCAGGGCGTCGATTTCGATTTCATCTTCGCGAATGCCGTTGTAATAAATGTGGCCGGTCTGCGGGCGGTAGAGGCCGACCAGCAGCTTGACCAGCGTGGTTTTGCCCGCGCCCGAGGGGCCGACAAACGCAATCGTTTTGCCGCGCGTGACCTTGAACGAGATGCCGCTCAACGCGGGTTTCGAGGCTGACTGGTGCTGAAAACCGGCATCGCGGAATTCCAGCGATTCGAGATTCGTTACCGGGACCGGATTTGCCGGCCGCGGCTCGGGCTTCATCGCGAGGATCTCATCGAAGTTCTGGAGCGATACTTCGGCTTCGCGATACGTGTTCACCACGTTGCCCAGTTCCTGCAGCGGACCGAAGATGAAGAACGAATAGATGAACATCGCCATGTAATCGCCCAGCGTCATCTTGCCCCTGAAGATCAGGTAGATCATCAGGAACTGAATGCTGCTGCGCAGGAAATTGACCACCGTGCCCTGAATGAAGCTCAGGCTTCGCAGATAGCGGATTTTCTTCAGCTCGAGGCCCAGGATGCGGTCGGTTGTCGAATTCAGCCGTCCGATTTCCTGTTTCGCGAGCCCGAGACTTTTCACCAGCTCGATGTTGCGGAGCGATTCGGTGGTCGATCCGGCGAGCGCGGTGGTTTCCCGGACGATCACCTGCTGGACGGTCTTGATCTTCTTGCTGAGCAGCGAACTCAGGCCGCCGAGCAGGGGAATAGTGAGCAGATAGATTGGCCCCACCGCCCAGTAGACGTGCGCCGCATAAATCATCACCACCACAACTCCGATGACCGTAGTGAACAGGAGATTGACCGCGATGTTGAGCAGCTTCTCGACGTCGGTCCGCACCTTCTGCAGACGGCCGAGGGTTTCACCGCTGCGCTGATCTTCGAAATCGGCGTAAGGCAGGTCGAGCGAATGCTGGATGCCATCCGAGTAGATGCGCGCGCCAACCTGCTGGGTGATCAGGTTGAGGAAGTAATCCTGAAAATTCTTGGCGACGCGGGAGACGAACGCCGCGCCGATGCCCAGCCCAATCAGAACCGCCACGCCGCGCACGAATTGCGACCCTGTGAACTGCGACGGGTGGGACGCGTAGCGGTCGATGATCTTCTGCAGAATCCAGGGATCCATCATCGAGAAGATCTGGTTGACGGCCGCGAGGAACAGGGCCAGCGCGACCAACTTCCAGTAGTGGCGCAGGTAGCCGTAAAGCGTCTTCATTTGTATTCCAGTATGGATGAAATAGCGGAGGGAACGATTCAGGTTTATGTCAGGGAAGCGGTTTCAGGGCTTCGCCGCGCAGCAGGGCGCCCGAGGCTTCCAGATGGCGGGTGCCGTCAGCCACCCGGACCACGGTCTGGCCGCTATCCTGCGTCTCGGCCGCGCCGGTCCAGCGGGCGCCGGCGCTCTGGATGGTGAGATTCGAAACACGCAGGCGGGGTAATGAGCCCGCAAAGCCGAAGTCGAATTTACCGTCCACGGTATCCCACGGGTTGAGGGTGCCGACTTCGAGGCTGCGGCCGGTGAACGTACCTTCCGCGTGCAGATTGGCGAGGAGATCGCCGCCCATGCCGGACGTCTTGAGGCCCGCGGTGGCTGTAATGGTGCCACCCTGCCACGGGAAGTTTGCCAGCGTGCCGGTGAGTTCATAGCGCGGCTGGCGGCCAGCCAGGTGTATGGTGGCGGCGCCTGTGAGCGCAGCGTCATTCACACGGCCCTGGATCCCGGTCAGCTTCACTTCCGCGCCGTCCCAGATGGCGGTGGTCTTCACGTTCTTCACGGCGACGCCGGAAAATGCGAGTGAACTGGCCTGGATCGTACCTTCGGCGTGCATATCGCGGAGCCAGCCCGGCTGGGGGACGCGGCCGAAGTTGAACGCATAGGTCAGGAAGCCTCCGCGGCGCAGCGCAGGCATCAGAACGGCCTGTATGTCGGCGGCGTCCGTGGCAGGGAGGATGAGGCTGAACCGATGCGGATGGGTTGCGCCGACGTCATACCGATAATCACCCTTCGCCGCGATCCCCCCAACCGTGACGCTGATGTGCTTCATGACCGCGCCGGATGGATCGAGCGTGGCATCGGCCTCATGAAGATGGATCGGCTGCGTAAAGGCTTCGAACGGGATTTCAGTGTCTTTCAGATGGATGTCGCCGGTCCAGCCGCCGGGCTCATCCGGCGCCTGTGCGAAATGCAGGCTGCCGCTCCAGGTACCTGTTGTGGCAAAGCCGACCAGCGGCACACCGGCGACGGAAACCTGGCGGCGCAGCGACGCGATCGACATGCCTGTACTCGTGAGGGACACGCCGAATTGACGCGAAGCGATGTCGTACTGGCCATCAATATCCGCGGACTCGCCGGCGTCGTTGACAATCGCGGTTGGCGAAAGGGCGATGGTGGAACCGGAGAACTTCACATCCGCCTGGGGAATTTTCAGAGGCGGGGCGCCTTCGGCTGTGAGCGTGGTGTTGGAGATGCGCACGGCGCCATCGAGCGCAGGCGGACCGGTGAGAGGGCCGGGGGTGCTGGCGTAGCCGATGGTGCCGGTGGCGGCGCCTTCGAGCTTTACGTCCGGTGGAATGGCGATCCCGAAGTTACGCGCCATGCCGGTGAGCGGCGCGACGGGTATGCCCTTGATGTTGATGGTTGCGGCCCAGCGCGGCCGCCGCAGGTAGTCGGCAACGTGGAAGGTAGCGCCGATCGGCGATTGATTGCCCGCGCCGCTGGCTTGTAATTCGATTTGCTGTCCGGGAACGTCGATGGTGCCGCCGATCGAGAAGGGCCAGGCATCGCCTCCGGGTGGCGACTGGTTCCAGCCGTGGAGATTGGATACGTTGAGCTTGCCCGAAATGCCGATCTTCGACATGGGGCCGGCGAGATGCGCCTCGCCCCCGACGGTGCCCAGCAGGTCCGACTGGCTGCCTTCGAAAAGCGAGAGCACGTCGCTCAGCTCGCTCTTTTCGAGGCGGACATCCATTTCGAGCGAGTGGTCTGAGGGGTTCCACTGGCCTTCGGCGACGAAGCTGCCGAAGCCGCGGGCGAAGCGGTCTGTGCGGGCGGGTTCGCCGCCGATGCGAATTTTCAGAGGGCCATTCGGGACAGCGGATGGCGACAGGTCGATATCGGTATCGAGCAGATAGAAAGTGGATTTCGTATCGCCGAATTTGAAGTTCACGCGGCCGCCGTTCATGTGAATGGCGGGGAACGAGGCCGGGGCCCCGGGTGCGCCTGAGGGCGCGACGCCGGTGGCCTTTGAGGCGAGCGAGGAGAAATTCCAGCGGACGCCGGCGGGATCGTCAATGCGGGTGAAATTCAGGTTGGCATCTTCGAGAGTAGCTGAGCCGATTTTGAGGTGGCCGGTGAGCAGCGCGAGGATTGACGGCCGCACGATGAGCATATTGATGTATGCCGCAGGCTCGGCGCCGATGGAAGGATCTTCTCCGATGCGCACGTCGTTAATGGCGAGTCCGGGAGTGGGGAGGATGCAAAAGTTTACCTGGCCGATTTCGACTTTGCGGCCAAGGCCGTTTTCCATGGCGGCGAGAACGCGATCGCGATACCAGCCCTGCGTAACGGCTGGCACGACAAAGACGGACAGGGCAAACAGCGCCAGAACGGCGAAGATTGCGCGCGGCCACGTGAACCAGCGCTTCAAGCAGCGACTCCTTCCCGGTTGAGGAGATTGCGGTAGGCTTCGGGATCGTCGATGTCATCGGTGATGCCGGAATCGTCGAGATCGAGGTAGTGGATTTCGGCGGCGTGGCGATCCATGATGGCGTTGAGTTTCGAACTGGATGGTTCGGCGAGGACCTCCTGGGCGATACGGCGGTGAATGACGACCGGGTGGCCGCGCTTGTGATTGAATTTCGGGATTGCGATCTCGGCGGATGACGCGAGCAGCGCGGGAATAGTTGCCGGCGCGACGGCCGGATGATCGACCAGCGTGAAAAGCACGCGATCGGGAAGATTTTCGAGAGCGCGCAATCCGGCCTGGAGCGAGGTGAGCATGCCCTCGGCGTAACGCGGATTCTCGGCGGCGAGCACGGAAGGAGGGGCGAAGCTCATCAGGTATTTCGCGTCAGCGCCGAAGACCGCGCAGACGGGCGAGCAGTGCCGGCTCAGAGTTTCGGCGAGAACGGAGAGGAACGATCCGCCGCGGAAAGGCAGGAGCGCTTTGGGCTGCCCCATGCGGCGCGATTCTCCGGCAGCCAGGATGATGGCGGCAACGCTCACTTCAGTATGGCGCGGGAGTGCTCATCGGTGAAGATGGACTTCGAGATTCCGTGCCAGCTTCCTTCGGGAACTCTCCGAACGGCAATCATTTCCGCCGCGACCGAAATGGCGATCTCTTCCGGCGTGACGGCCCCGATCTCCAGTCCCATGGGCGCCGAGACTTTCTCGAACGCGGCGCGCGGGATTCCTTCCTTTTCCAGTTCTTTGACGACCGAGATGGTCTTGCGCTTACTGCCGATCATGGCGATGTAACGCGCGCTGGTGGCGACGGCCCAGCGCAGGATGCGCATATCGTCGCGATGACCGCGGGTCACAATCACCATGTAAGTGGATTCGGTGACGGCGAGGCGCGGAAAAACTTCTTCGTACTCCGCGGCATGGACTTCGGCGGCTTCGGGGAAGCGCTCGCGATTGGCGTAGGTTTCGCGATTATCGATGACGGTGACGCGGAAGCCGGCGAGGTCGAGGGCTTTCGCGAGACTTTTCGAAATGTGTCCGCCGCCGAAGATCAGAGCGGAGGGCTGGGGCGCGATGCATTCGACGAAGACATCGAGCTGGCCTCCGCAGATCAGGCCGTTATCGTAGGCGGCGTCCTGGCCGAGGCTGAACGACATGTTGCGGGGTTTGCCGGTTTCCATGACTTCACGGGCGGCGTTCCAGACTTCGGCTTCCACACAGCCGCCGCCAATGGTGCCGATCATCGATCCATCTTCGCGGACGAGGAGCTTCGAGGATTGAAACCCGGGGATGGAACCGCGCACCTGGACGATGGTGGCCAGGGCGCACTTCTGCCCGAGATTGCGCAGGCGCAGTAGTTCGTCGAATACGTCCATCCGCAATAATTATAGCTGGTTACGCGGGAATGACCTTTCGATGACGACCGTCGGCAGACGGCAGTTTCTATCCACGCTGGGATTGGCGGCGACAGCTTTGGGCGCGCAGGCGCCGGCGATACCCGACTACACGCTGCGGATTGGTCCGGCGACCGTCGAGCCTCGTCCAGGCAAGAGCTTCAGGACAACGGGATATAACGGGTCGGTTCCGGGACCGTTGATTCGGGTTCGGGAGGGCGCGGCGGTCACGGTTGAGGTGACGAACGGATCGCCCGTGGCGGAACTGGTGCACTGGCACGGGCTGCGCGCGGCATCGGAGGTGGATGGCGCGATGGAGGAAGGGACGCCGATGCTGATGCCGGGAAAATCGGCGCGGTACAGCTTTACGGCGTCGCCCGGGGGGACGCGGTGGTATCACAGCCACGGGACAGCGGGGCCGCATCTGGATCGCGCGACGTATTCGGGGCAGTATGGATTTTTCGTCATCGATGCGGCGGGCGATGCGGGCGCGTATGACCGCGAGGTTTTTCTTTCGCTCAAGGAATGGGATGCGTACCTTTCGCTGATGGGCGATGAGGATGGGTTCATGGAGGTTGCGTACAAGTACGCGACCGTCAATGGGCGGAGCCTGGGGTACGGCGATCCGATTCCGGTGAAGGCGGGTGAGCGGGTGCGGCTGCGCATTCTGAATGCGAGCGCGACGATGCATCGGCGGATTGCGATGGCGGGCCACACGTTTCTGGTGACGGCGCTCGACGGGAACCGGCTGGCCGCGCCAAAGGAATCGGCGGTGCTGGAAATGGGGCCAGCGGAGCGGATCGATGCGATTGTCGAGATGAAGAATCCGGGCGTGTGGATTCTGGGATCGACCGATGACAAGGAGCGCGCGGATGGGCTGGGGATTGTGTTCGAGTATGCCGGGGCGGGCGGCGAGGCTAAGTGGACCCCGGCGTCGACAGCGGTGTGGAATTACGCCGCATTCGGCAATGCGGGTGTGGAAGCCGGGGCGGGGGAGCCGCTGCCGATCGTTTTCGAGAACCGGTTTGTGGGGCGGCGGCAACCCGATCACTGGATGGTGAACGGGAAGGCCTGGCCGAAGACCGATCCGCTGCGGGTGCGGAAGGATGGGCGGTACCGGCTGGTGTTTGACAATCGCAGCGATGAGGCGCATCCGGTCCACCTGCACCGGCATACGTTCGAGATCGCGAAGATTGCGGGCGTGCCGACCTCGGGTGTGTTCAAGGATGTTGTGGTGGTGGGCGCGAAATCTCAGATGGAGGTGCTGCTGATTGCAGACAATCCGGGGAAGACGCTGTTTCACTGCCATCAGCAGATGCACATGGATCAGGGATTCATGGCGTTGATGGAGTACGTGTAGAGATGACGATGCCGCGCTTCTTTCCCGCCTGCTTTCTTTTCGTTTGTGCGCTGCATGCGCAGTCGTTCGACGTGGCTACGGTCAAACCCGCGACGCCAGGGCAGGGGCGTTTGATCATCTCGACGCGCGGCGGGCCCGGATCGTCTGACCCGAGTCATTTTTATGCGCAGAATTCGACTTTGATGTCGCTCATCATGATGGCTTACGATGTGCCGAGCTTTCGGGTTGCCGGCCCGTCCTGGTTAACGACGGAGCGGTTCAATATTACCGCGAATGTGCCGGTGGACATCACCAGAAAGCAATTTCTCGTCATGCTGCAGAACCTGCTGGCGGAGCGGTTCCGGCTGGCGGCGCACGAAGAGGAGCGGCCGGTGGGGGCATTCGGGCTGGTGATCGACAAGGCCGGCTTGAAGATGAAGGAATCCGCGATCGTGAAGCCGGGGCAGAGCGGCGCGGCGGAATCACCGGGGTTGGACAAAGACGGAATTGCCATCGCTCCCGCGAGCCAGAAAGGTCTTTGGATGAATTTTGGCGGGGGACGTTTTGTCATTCAGGGTCATCAGGAGGGAAGCGCCGATCTGGCCGAAGCTCTGAGTGACCGGCTGGATCAACCGGTCGCGGATGAGACCGGGCTCAGTGGCCGATATGATTTCCGGCTGGAATTCGCGCCGCCGGATGCCAGGGAAGCGGATGATTCTGTTCCCAGTATCTTCACTGCGGTGAAGCAACTGGGGCTTCGCCTCGAGCCGCGCAAGGTTCCCGCAAAGATGATTGTGGTGGATCACGCCGAGAAAACGCCGGCTGCGAATTGATCAGGCTTCCTCTGGCGGCGCGTCAGGGTACCCAGATCTGGTAGACCAGCCAGCACAGAGCGGTTCCTATGGCAAGCGCAATCATTCCGATGCGCAGGCGTTTGTGCAGGAAGAAGATCAGAGTGAAGCCGGTGAGCGAGACGAGCGTCATCAGCGCTGCTGAGATATCGATTACTCCGGACCATGCTTTTCCGGTGTCCCGGCCCTTGTGCAGGTCATTGATAACCGCGACGAAACCGAGGCGGTTTTCGAGCAGTTCGTATTTCCCCGTGGCGCGGTCGGCGAAACCGTCGGCGGAGTAGCCGGGACCTTTGAAGGAAATCTGGACCTGATCGTCATCGACGCTGAAGTCGCTCAGGGCCGCGCGAATGTGATGGCGCGACCGCAGAGCGTCGATCATCTCGGCTTTATGGGACTCGGGCGCACGCATCCACGCGGCATCGAACGAGCCTGCGTAACGCTGCGTTTTCGCCTTGCCGGTGAACGCTGTCTGGTGGTTCAGCGTGATGCCGGTGACGGCAAAGAAGAGCAGGATGGTGAAACTCACCATCGACAAATAGGTATGAAGCCAGCGCGACCAGTGAGCGGTCTTTCGCTTCCAGAGTGGCGTGTGGCGAGGGGCGGTCTTACTTTCCGCCAAGCTTGTGGTAGTCAAATGTCGTGCTCGCTACTTCGATATTGCCGGGGAATGTCTCTTTATCCGGCGTCCCGTTGAAATCGAACTCCTTCTTCATTAACTGATGCGTACCGTGCTCGCGGGCGACTTCGAGATAGACCGTATACTTGCCGGCTTTCACGATTTTGCCGGCGTTATCCTTACCGTCCCACTTGAGCGAGTACTTGCCGGGGCCGCGCGTGGCGCTGGAAACCGAGTGCACGATGTCCTTACCTTCCGCCATGGCGCGCATGCGGTCCGAGCGGTACCAGGATTTCATTTCGGTGAGGTAGCGGTCTTTTTGATACCAAAGGGCGATGGTCCTGACCTGGAAGCGGTCGGCATCCTCCACCCACGCGGCGACGAATGGGCGCTTGGCAAAGCCACGAGGCTGAGCGATTTCAAAGTCGATGGTGAGTACCATCGAAGGGTCCCAGAGACCGCCGGGCGCCGCGGCTGCGAAGGCCGCCCGCGAAACGGCGGGCTTCGTCACCGCCGCCACTTCCCAGGATCGCCATTCGCCATTCGTGACGCGCTCGCCATCCTTTTTCACGAGCAGGTAAGCGACGCCCGGCATAGACGCCGCGAGTTTCGCGCTTTCGGAGGGCTTCAGGACCGAGAATGCCGTGGCGAGTGCGCCCGCATCGGCGGGGTTCGAGGCGATCACGGAGGAACTGACGACATCCTGCGCGGGAGCGCCGGTACGCGGGTCGACGATGTGGGAGTAGTGGCAGCCATCAATCGTGACGCCACGGCGATAATCTCCGCTGGTGGCAATGGCGCGATTCCGGATGAGGACGCGCGCGATCGGATCGGCGTTTTCTTCGGGAGAGTGCGGATCGGCGATGTCGACCGGTTCGGTGTGCTCGCCGCGAACCGCGATATCGCCGCCGATGTTCACGACGGCGCCCGAAACGCCTGTGCGCATGGCTGCGTCCGCCGCGCGATCGATAATGTAGCTCTTCGCCACGGAAGCGAAGACGAGCGGCGCATCGCCTGTCCGCGTCGCGGTACGGGTGAGGCGGTTGAGAGTCCACTGAGGGGCGCGAGCGCCGGCAACGGCCGACGAGAGCTCTTCACGCGAGGGCAGCCGATTTTCGCGGGCGGCCGCCTGCCAGACCTCGATGATGGACTGCGCGGACGGGTTCACCGCTCCGTTGGTACGGGCGCGCCAGTCGTCATAGAGCGCGAGGACGCGGAACAGATCGGGCGATACGGGAACCGGCTCACCGTTGGTGCGCTGCCAGCGGCTGACTTCGCTCCGCGGATCCCAGGTGCTGAGGATCTTCGCCTGCCGGGAAATTTCGGCGAGCACGGCGTTCGCGGCAGTCCGCGCCTGACCGGCGGATGGCGCCGCAACGCGGACCTGAAGGGACGTGCCGAGCACGTTGTCGTAGTTGAAGGTATGGATGGTGTCCGGCGCCGTGAGGGCGGACCGGCCCCCGCGGGGCAGAGTGAGCGCGAGAGCGCCTCCGAAAATAATCGTCCGTCTTTTCATTCGTTCATCCCCGTCCGTTTGGAGTAGCGTGAATTCGGTCTAGCGCCCCCGGCCGAAGCCACGTCCACCGAATTGAGGCATCACTTCGTCATTGGTGATCTGGCCGTCGCCGTTGCGGTCGAGCGTCTTCAGCGCCGTGGGCGCATTGGCGATCTCTACTGAAGAGATTTCGCCATCGTGGTCTGCGTCGAGAGCATTGAAGGCAAGGTCGAAAGCGCCCGGACCGCGGCCACGGCCTTCGCCTCCCCCTTCACCTCGCCGTTCACCCCGGCCTTCGCCGAAGCCGCGACCGCCCCCACCCTGCTGCTGGCGATTCGCTTCGGCCAGTTTGGAAATCTCATCGCGGGTCAGGATGTTGTCATGATCGGTATCGCCGCGCTCGAACATGCCCTGCATGCGTTCGGGAACTTCGCTCTTTTCGAGCTTGCCATTATGATTGGCGTCGAATGCCATCAATGTGCTGGTGAGTTCTTCGGCTGTTGGGGGAGCAGCGGGCGGTTCTTCACGTTCTTCGCCTTCGCCTTCGCCTTCGCCGCCACGCCCACGACCGCCGCGGCCCATCTGCATCTGGATCCCGGCTTCGTCACGCGAGAGTCGGCCGTCACCGTTCTTATCGAGCTTCTGCAACTGCGCGGAAGATGCCGAGATCTCCTGCGCCGAGAGTGTCCCGTCCTGGTTCACGTCGACCGCGTTCAGTGCCGGACTCATCCGGAGGAACGACATGCCGCGTGGAGGGCCATCCTGCGCGAGCAGTGCGAGAGGGACAACGAGAAATGCGGCAATCTTCATCGACAGACACTCCTTCTGATGACAACCCACACTGATAGTTGACGCGAGACGCCGCTGAGGTGCCCGCGAGAATTGTCAGAAATCGTCAGGCTTCGATTGGAGGAAATCGCATTCGGCGTCATAGCCAATGGCGGGTCGGACGCGAGACACGTGTCCGATCCTACACTCGAAATCTGAAGGATTGCTGAAATGCCGGATCAGGAAGATTACGGTTTCCGGTGGCCGAATTCGAAGCGGCGGCCGAGGATGAATTTCGCTACCAGATGGTCTGTGGAGTGGGTGACGCCGACGCCGAGGCCGGCGTTGAATTCCCAGTTCTTGCTGAAGTTGAGATCGATAGCGGGGATGATTTGCTGTTCCTGCTCACCGATCGGGTCGAAGCCGGTGAAGGAGCCGAGCGAACCGTAGTATTCGATGCCCGCATTGACGACTTTCGTAAAGTCATAGCCTGCCTTGAATGCGGGTGAGAAGCCGAGGCCGTCGTGAACACCGGGGCCGTGGAGTGTGCGTTCCACCGCGGGGTTGAAGGCCAGATAAAGTTTGCCGAGCTGCTTATCGATGATGGGGCGGAATTCGATGTTCCAGGTGTCGCCGCCGTTGTATTTGGCGCGCTGGTAGCCGAACTCAATGGAGAGGCTGGCGCCGACCGGCCATTTCCAGCTGTCCGGAACGCGGACGCGCGGACGAATGTGATCGCCCACCCAGCCGTAGCTATAACCCGGGTTGTAGCTGGTGAAGACGTAGAAGCCGGTTTCGAACCAGTCGTTGAAGCCATGCGTAATTTCCAGGGTTTCGTGCAGGGCGTGATTGGTGGGGACCTGTCCATTGGAGGTGTCCTTCGAACCGTTGAAGGTGAAGTTGCTGTGGATCTCGCCCATGGTGATGCCGGGTTCGACGGTTGGTGAACCGTAGACCTGGATTTCATAGTTATCCTGGGCGCAGAGGGGGAGGCTGGCGAGGAAAAGCAGCAGTGCCACAGCAGAAAGACGCATCATCTCAAAGTCTCTCAGACGGCTGAAGATTTGCTGAAAGAATGGTAATGATGGAGACGATTGTACAGGAAGGGATTCGAGGATTTCTGCATGCCGCGGTGGGCGATGGGCGCGGCGGCCTGGTGCTGACCCATGGGGCGGGCGCGAATTGTCAGACGGCGCTGCTGGTCGCGGTGAGCGAAGCGTTTGCGAAGAACGGATTCGCGGTGCTGCGGTGCGATCTGGCGTTCCGGCAGCGAAGGCCGCATGGTCCGCCTTCGCCGTCTACCGCTGGGGCGGATCGTGATGGATTGCGGGCCGCTGTTTCATTTCTGCGTGGGCGAGTGGGCGGACCGATCGTGCTCGGTGGGCATTCGTATGGCGGGAGACAGGCGACGATGCTGGCCGCGGAAGAGACGGGAGTTGCGGAGGCATTGCTGTTGCTGTCGTATCCGCTGCATCCGCCGAATAAGCCGGCGCGGTTACGGATGGGGCACTTTCCGGAGTTGCGTACGCCGGCGTTGTTCGTGAGCGGGACGAAGGATCCGTTCGGGAGTCCGGAGGAATTGCGGGAGGCGCTGGCGCTTGTGCCGGGGCGGCATGAGCTGCGCCTTGTAGAAAACGCCGGACACGATCTGAAGCGTCCGGCGTTCGATTGGGGAGCGGTTGTGACGGAGGTGGGCCAGCTGATCAGCGGTAGCTGACGATGTTCTGCTTCGACGTGCCGAGGCCTTCGACGCCGAGCTCGATGACGTCGCCATCGGCCATGTACTCGGGCGGTTTGCAGCCATGGCCGACGCCTTCGGGCGTGCCGGTGGAGATGACGTCGCCGGGCAGCAGGCTCATGAACTGGCTGAGGTAGCTGATGAGCGTGGGGATGTTGAAGATGAGATCCGAGGTGTTGGAGTTCTGTCGCGTGACGTTGTTGCGTTTGAGCCAGAGCTTCAGGTTGTGGGGATCCTTGATTTCGTCGGGCGTGGCGAGGAAGGGGCCGAGGGGCGCGAAGGTGTCGCAGCTTTTGCCTTTGACCCACTGGCCGCCGCGTTCGAGCTGCCATTCACGCTCGCTGTAATCGTTGTGGAGGCAGTAGCCCGCGACGTGGCTCATGGCGTCGGCCTGGCTGACGTAGGAGGCTTTTTTGCCGATGACGACGGCGAGTTCGACTTCCCAATCGCTCTTGCGGGAGTTTTTCGGAATGATGACGGTGTCGTTGGGGCCAATGATGGAGGATGTCGCTTTGAAGAAGATGATGGGCTCCTTCGGGATATCCATGTTGCTTTCTTTGGCGTGGCGGACGTAGTTGAGGCCGATGCAGATGAGCTTGGAGGGACGGGCGACGCAGGGACCGAGGCGGGTCTCGGCGGAGACCTCGGGCGCGGAGGCGGCGTTCGAGCCGAGCCAGGCGCGGAGGCGGGAGAGGCCGTCGCCGCCGAAGAAGGCTTCGTCGTAATCGCCGATGCCGGCGGCGGAGACGTCGATGCGCTTGCCGTTTTCCAGAAGGACGCCGGGCTTTTCGCGGCCGGGCTCGCCAAATCGGATGAGTTTCATAGGGGAATTTTCAATTGTAGACCGAAGGTCAGGGCTGGCGCAGCTCGTGCAGAGCTGTGAGCACAGCTTGCTTTAATGGTGGCAGGTCGCGCTCAACCACGAGCCACAGGCGTTCACTCTCGATGCGGTCATACTCGTGACGCAGGAAATTGCCGAGAGCGCGAATTTCGGGCCAGGGAACGCCTGGACAATTCTCGCCAGCGAAAGCTCCGAGCTTATTCGCTGCTTCGCTGATTCGTTCCAGGCAACGCTCGACGGCGTCATAGGTCATACGATCCTGCACGAACGCCGCGGCGTTCAGGTCGTGGGTGTATTGCTCGATTCGCGCGACGTTTTCGGGAATATCTTCGAATCGCTGCAGCGGATCCTTAGAAGGCACGCACTGCCTCGACGGCGACTCTGTCCCTTATTCGGGGCTTGAGGGCTCCCTCTTCGCTCAGGTCCACTTCGCATTTCAGCAATTTCGAAAGACGAAGCTGAAGACCGACTACATCGAGCGCAGAGAGCTGGCGCGATTGATCGAAAGTTGCGAGGAGGTCGACATCGGAATCCGGCGACGCATCACCGCGGGCGGTTGAGCCGAAGAGGGAGAGGCGAGTGATTCCCGCGCGCCTGAGCTCGGGTTCATGCGAACGCAGCGTGGCGAGTATCACGTTTCTCTCCATAACTCTATTTTGCGATATTACTGGCGATCCGCGGGTTTTCACGTCAGGGCGGTCAGGCAGTCCGCAGGGTTTTGTATTAGAGGCGGTCTTCCGGGCGGACCGCGATGGGTGGGTAGCCGGCGCGGATCAGGATGAGGTTCATCAGGAGGCGCGCGGTTCGTCCGTTGCCGTCGTTGAAGGGAATTTCCGGTGAGGACCCTTGCCCGACGAGGCGGTGAAAATTGCGAATATCGCTTTCGGTGATCGGTGTTTCATGCCGTCCCAACTCGCGGATGTAGCGGATGGGTGTAGTGTTCCAGACGGGCGAGGGCTGCGGGAGACCGGCGACCTGCTTCGTGAAACAGCTTCCTGAGTTCTTCCATTTTCACTCACGTCCGGGTTAGTTCCAGTAGTTTCAGGACGGTGGTCCAGTTGCGCATGGTGCTGACTGTCGAGAGCTTTGAATCGATCCAGGCGTTGGTGATTTTGGTCTTTGCGACTCCGGACGGGAGGTGGAGGTAGATGTCCTGTCCTTTGACATGGAAGCGGCAGGGCGGGGAGCGGTCGGGCTCGAGAGCGGCTACCGCGGAGGCGGAGGGGCGGCCGGCGAGAAACATGATGTGTAGCGTCTTTGGGTCGATGGGGTCGACGCCTTCGGCGAGATACAGGTTGCCGCGAACGGCCGCGGCGAGTTCTTCCTGTGAACGAATCACGGCCGGCACGCCGTAGGCGTTTGAGATGGCCGCGGGGAGTTTCTTCAGTACAGGGGCGGGCGCGGTGAAGATGACGTTGCCGCTCTGGATGTATGTGGTGACGTCGCGGCAGCCGGCGGCGGTGAACAGCGCCGCCAGATCCTTCATGGAGACGATGTTCTTCCCGCCGACGTTGATGCCTCGCAGAAGCGCGACGTGTTTCACGCGGTCTTGCGGCCGGGTACGACGTCGATCTGCAATTGCGGATTGGTTGCGGGTATGTACGTTGTGTCGAACCCGAGTTCCTTGCGGACGATGTTGCAGCCCTGTGCGATGGCGCTGGCCTTGTAGAAGGCGATCTCGCGGGTGCAGCCCTGGCGGCCAAAGCCGCAGTCGCTCGACACGATGAGCTTGTCGGCGGGGATGTATTTGAGGGCTTTGCGGATTTCGGCGGCTACGTCTTCGGGGCGGTCGGCCTGGAGCGAACGGTGGCTGACGGCGCCGATGGCGATCTTTTTCTTCAGGCTGTTTTTGAAGGGCGCGAAGAGCTCGATGTCTTTCTGATTGCGGTCCTTCATTTCGAGGGTCCAGACGTCGCCACGGCAGCGTTCGAGATAGATCTCGATGGAATTCGCGTAGCTCGTGTCTTCCATGACGCGCTGCATGTTGGGGTTACCCCAACAAGTGTGAATCCAGAGCTCGACATCGTCAAGGCCCTGCACTTCGCGATTAAAGGCGTCGATCATGAATTTCACTTCTTCGTGATCTTTGCCGTAGGTGTTGGCCATGAAGTGGAAGGTCGGCTCTTCAATCTGGATGCAGCGGCAGCCGGCGTCGCGGAGGGCGAGAAGCTCCTTGTTCATGGCTTCGGCCATGTCCCAGATGACCTGGCGTTTGTCCTTATATTTCGGGGTGTGGATGTCGAGGAAGAGCGCCATCACCTGGGAGCAGCAAGTGCCGAATTTAACGGGCTTGCGGGTTTTCATCTGGGCCATGCGCCACAGTTTGGGGTAATCGAGGGGGCGGTGCTCGATTTTATCGACGACGTGCGGCCAGCGCCAGCCGGTGTAGATTTCATTGAGCAGCGTGCCGGGCGGGTAGTGGAGCCAGGGGGCGGTGGTTTCTTCGGGCTGGAGGTAGTCGCCTTCGAATCCGGCCCAGCGCTGAAGGGGGTAGTGATGCCAGGCGCGGCCAGCCATGTCTTCATCGACGTGGAAATCGCCGTGGGTGAGGACGTCTAGACCGGAGCGCTCCTGATCGCTGATGACCGTGGCGTAGGCGTCCTGCAGCTTTTCCCGATAGCGGACGTCCTGCATGCAGGTGTCGAGGGGGCGGCCCCACATGCTGACGTCGAACCAGCGGGGGCGGGGGAAGGAGCCGGTGGTTGTGCTGGGGAGGATCAGATCTTTAGTGGCGGTGTACATGGTTTCTCCAAACCGGCATTTTATGCTAATCCGTTTTGTGGGAGACTTCGTAGTGTCTGGCGGAGGTTATTTCTATGTCAGAAAACGCGGATTTTATTCACCGTTTGTACGCTGCTTTTTCGCGGGGCGATATCGCCACGATACTCGCGTCGCTTACTCCGGATGTGGATTGGGTTTGCGAAGGGCCGGCTTCGGTGCCGTTCTGCGGGAAGTTTCGCGGTCCCGAGCAGGTCTCTAAGTTTTTCGAGGCGCTTGCTACGACGCAATCGGAGCAGAATCTCACGATCGAAGAAACGTATGATGCCGGGGCTCAGGTGTTCACGATCAACCGGTATTCGTGTGTCGTGAACGCGTCGGGGAAGAAAGTGGATGCGCGTGGGGTTCATGTTTTTACGGTGAAGAACGGGAAGGTGACGCGGTTCCTCGAGATTTTCGATTCGGCGGCGGCCGTGGAGGCTTACAAGGCCGCGCCGGCGGGCGTTGCGGCCTGATATTTCAGGCTGCGGCGGTATATGCTTGAGGGCATGAATCGCCGCAGCTTTCTTCAAACTGCCGCTCTCGGTGGCGCCGGGCTGCTTGCCCGCGCGCAATCCGGTCACGATATGTCGGCTGAGATTGCGGAGTACGGCAAGCCTGTTTTTGATCTGCACAAATTTTCTTCGACGCCAATTAAGATTGCTTCGATTGAACTGCTGCAGGCGGGAAAGATATACCTGCTGCGAACGCGATCGACGGATGGCGCGGAGGGGATTATTCAGTGCAAGGACATTGCGGATTACATTCCGATCCTGGCACATCGCGTGATGCCGCACTTTCTGAATCAGGATGCGCGCGATCTGGAGCATCTGGTCGATGAAGTCTATGTGACGAATTCGAATTACAAGCTGGCGGGGCAGGAGTTCTGGTGTCCGGTGGCGTATGTGGAGCAGAGCCTGTTCGACCTGATGGGGAAGACGCTGAAAAAGCCGGCGTCGGAACTAATGGGTGGGGCGATCCGGAAGGAGATTCCGGTTTATCTTTCGGGGTCGGCGCGCGAACTGCCGGCGGATGATGAGGTCGGGATTTACATTCGCGGCGTGGAGTACACGGGCGCGAAGGCGGTGAAGTTCAAGATCGGCGGGCGCATGAGCGATAACCACGATGCGACGCCGGGGCGGACGGACCGGATTCTGGAGCTTGCCCACGAAAAGCTGGCGAGCAAAGGGATTACGCTGATGGCGGACGCCAACGGTTCTTACGACGCGAAGAACGCGATTGCGATGGGAAAGCGGCTGCAGGAGATGAAGTATCTGTGGTTCGAAGAGCCGTGTCCGTGGGAAGAATTGAGTGAGACGAAGAAGGTGGCGGACGCTTTGGACATGAAGATCGCGTTCGGCGAACAGAATTCGAGTCTCTGGCAGTTCCAGTGGATTGTGGATAACAAGGTCGCCGATGTTGTGCAGCCGGATCTGAATTATGGCGGCGGGTTCATTCGGGCCGCGCGCGTGGCGCGGATGGCGCGGAAGGCGGGGATGTGGATTGCTCCGCATGATACGCAGACGGGCGCGGCGTCAGTCAATATTCTGAATTTTGCGGCGACGACGCCGAATATTGCGCCGTTCATGGAGTATGTGTGGAGGGCGCCGGCGAAGAAGGATTCATGGTACACGCCGAATTTCGAGATTAAGAACGGCGTGATTGCTTTGCCGCCGGGGCCGGGGTTTGGGCTGCAGTTCGATGCGGATTATCTGAAGAAGGCGGTGAATATTCCGTTGAAGTGAAGTTGGCCGGGCCGGGGGGCCCGCCCTCCAATCACTCAGAAGTGGGCGTTCATGCCTTCGAAGGTGGCGTCATAGGCTCGGTTTTCAGCGGCGAAGCGGAGGCCTTTTACGCGTTCCACCAGGATTTCCTTTGCGTCGGGTTCTGACTGGAAGAGCTGCATGACTTCGGCGATGAAGTCGGCTAGCGGCATGGCGCGCGGGTCGGAGGCGCCATTCATCAGGTCGGTCTGGACGTAGGGCGGAACGAGTTCGATGACTTCGGTTGCCGTGTCCTTCAACTGATAGCGGAGCGATTGCGTGTACGAGTGGATGGCGGCTTTGGTGGCGCAGTAGGAGGGCGTCACTGAGAGCGGGACGAAGGCGAGGCCGGAGGAGACGTTGACGATTGTCGAATGCGGCTGTTTCCGCAGGTGCGGGAGCAGAGCGGCGGTGAGGCGGATGGGGCCGAGAAGATTCGTGGTGACGATTGCTTCGGCGTCGGCCACTGAGGGCTGATCGGCTGTCAGTTTTTCCGCGCGCATGATGCCTGCGTTGTTCATCAGGACATTGAGCGACGGAAAGTCCGCCATGATCTTTGCGGCGAATTGGCGGATGCTTTCGGGTTTTTCGATGTCGAGTACGGCGGACGCCATGCCGGGGTTGGTGCGGGTGACTTCGTCGAGCGCGGAGGCGCGGCGTCCCGCGATGATGACCCTGTTGCCGAGTTTATGAAAGCTCTCCGCGAGTCCGCGGCCGATGCCGGAACCGCCGCCGGTGATGAGGATGGTATTGCCTCTAACGTTCATTTGCCGTTCTCCGGAAAGATGCCCAGCATGGGGCGGAATTGCGGGGGGAGCGCGGTGGGGCGCAATTCGCGATTCAGAAAGATGTGATTGGAAGTGCCGGTGGCGAGGAGCCGCGGTGCTTCGCCATTTTCGGGGACGGACCGCATTTCATATCCGAAGGTGATGGCGCGATGGTGGGCGCGGGTGACGACGGTAGCGATTTCGACTTCATCGTCATAGCGCGCGGGGCTGAGATAGCGGCAATCGACCGCGGTGACGGCGAGGAGAATACCGTGGTCGCGCTCAAGGTCTTTGTAGCGAAAGCCGTTGGCGCGGCAGTAATCGACGCGGGCGACTTCCATCCAGACGAGATAGTTGGCGTGGTAGACGACGCCCATCTGATCGGTTTCTGAATAGCGTACGCGAACGCGGGTGGTGACGGGGGACACAGGGCTGAATCATCATAGTAGCGTGGAGATCAGGGTTCTGTTTTTCGGATTGCTGAAGGATGTCTGCGGAAAGGCCGATGACCGGCTGCAGGCGCCGGAGGGCGCGACCGCGGGGTTCGTGTTCGATTACTATGCGGCGCGGTACCCGAAGCTGGCGGAGATGGCGGGGAGTATTGTGATTGCGCGCAACCGGGAGTTTACCGATCGCGGTCAGGCGCTTGCGGACGGGGATGAAATTGCGCTGCTGCCGCCGGTGAGCGGCGGGATGGTGCAGGAAATCCACGATCCGGCGGGCCATTATTTCGCCCTGACGCGAGACGTGATCGATGTTCGGGCGATGGAAGAGCGCGTTATTCAGGGTTTCGACGGGGCGAGTGTAACCTTTCAGGGCGTAGTTCGTAACAATACCAGGGGCCGGGCGACTTTGCGCCTTGAATACGAATGTTACGAAGGCATGGCGATTCGAATGATGGCGGATATCGGGCGGGCGATCGCGGGGGAGTTTGCGATCAGCCGTATCGCGATGGTGCACCGGCTGGGGACGCTGGAGATCGGCGAAGCGAGCGTGGTGGTGATCGCGGCGGCGCCGCACCGGGGGCCGGCGTTCGAGGCGGCGCTCGAAGGAATCAATCGTTTGAAGAAACTGGTGCCGGTCTGGAAGAAGGAACACTTCGCCGATGGTGAGGTCTGGGTGGAGGGAGAGTGGGATGCGAGTGCGCCACGGGCTGGCAGCGCTTAGTCTGGCCTGCGCGCTGGCGCTGGCGCAGGATTCCACCCCTACGTTCCGTGAAAACGTTCATCTGGTGCGTGTGCTGGCGACGGTGAAGGATGCGTCGGGCGCGCCGGTGGGGTCGTTGGAGAAGGGCGACTTCGAGGTGCGCGACAACGGTGTGCCACAGGAGATCGCGGTGTTCGAGCGGCAGACGGAGCAGCCGCTTTCGGTTGCGGTGATGATCGATGACAGCGCGTCGACGGCGATCGATCTGAAGTATGAAACAGAATCGGTGACGCGGTTTGTGAAGGCGCTGGTGCGGAGCGGTAATCCGGGCGACGCGGCGTCGCTCTACAGCTTCAACTGGGAAGTGGTGCAGGAGACCGGATTCACGCGGGATCCGGCAACGATCGGGAAGCGGCTCCGGGAGTTGCGCAACAGCGGCGGCACGGCGATGTATGACGCGATTCTGCTGGCGTCACGCGATATTCAGGACCGCCAGGGGCGCAAGGTGCTGATTATTGTGACCGACGGCGGCGATACGGTGAGCCATGCGTCATTCGAGCGCGCGGCGGAAGCGGCGCAACTGGCCGATGCGGTGATTTTTCCGGTGCTGGTGGTGCCGATCAGTAACAACGCCGGGCGGAATATCGGCGGCGAGAATGCGCTGACGACTCTCGCGGAGCGCACGGGTGGGCGCGTGTTCCAGCCGACGATCGGCAAGGAGATGGATCAGGCGTTCGACGGGATTCTTCGCGATTTACGGACGCAGTATCTGCTTGGGTTTTACCCGAAAAATGTGCCGCCGACGAAAGAGCGATTTCATACGCTGACGGTAACGGGGACCGCCAGCGCGAATCCTGCCTGGCAAATTTCGGCGCGCAGCGGATACTATGGAGAGGCGCTGCCCGCGGCGGGCGCCTCGCGCAATTCATCCGAGAGCGTGAATGTCGGGGGGCCGGACGAGACGGTGCGCGGGAAAAAGCCGACGGCGAAAGCGACGCAGTCTGGCGCATCGAGAACAGGGAGAGGGACCCGATAAATCATGGCGGCAAGCAAAGGCAAGGCCTCGCGGCCCGTGGAGCAGACGTTTGAGGAGACGCGGTACCTGAAGCATCTGATCGAACGGCGGATTCCGATATGCGTCAAGCTCGCCGATAACGACTCGGTTACGGGGACAGTGGAATATTACGATCAGCGGTTTATCCGGATCACGCGGAAGGAAGGGCCGAACCTGTTCATTTTCAAGCACGACATCAAATACCTCTACGAGGTGGCGTAAGCGCCGATGCCATCGTTTATTGACGCCGCGGTGGAGATCGCGCACGCGGCGGGAAATCTGCTCCGGTACTACCACGAAAAGCGCGTTGGATTCGAACTCAAGGGCGAGTTCGATCTGGTGACGGAGGCCGATAAGGCTTCGGAGAAGCTGGTGGTGGAGCGGCTGCGGCAATACTTTCCTTCACATTCGATTCAGGCGGAAGAGGGCGGCGGCGGAGAGACCGGATCGGAATACCGGTGGTACGTGGACCCGCTGGACGGGACGACGAATTTCGCGCATGGGTATCCGGTGTGGAGCGTGACGCTGGCGCTCGAAAAAGCGGGGGAACTGGTGGCTGGCGTGGTGTTCGATCCGAATCGCGATGAAATGTTTGCGGCGGAGAAGGGCGCAGGCGCATTCCTGAATGGCCGGCGGATTCAGGTGTCGAAGACGGCGAAGCTGGCCCATAGCCTGACTTGCACGGGATTTCCGAATCACGCGAGGGTGGGGAATCCGAATATTTATTTCTTCTATCAGCTCGCGATGGAGACGCACGGAGTGCGGCGGGGCGGGTCGGCGGCGATCGATTTGTCGTATACGGCGTGCGGGCGGCTGGACGCGTTCTGGGAATTCGGACTGAAGCCGTGGGATCTGGCGGCGGGGAAACTGCTGGTGGTGGAAGCGGGCGGGATTTGTACGGATATGCGCGGCGGGGTTCATTCGATGGCGTCGGAGGATGTGATGGCGACGAATGGGCTGCTGCATGAGGGGATGAAGGCGCGGTTCGCGGAGGTTTTTCGGGGGGAATTGCGGCAGCCGATGCCGCCTGTTGGGTAGGGGATCACTTCAGGCGAGCTTCAGGTGGCCGGGCCAAATCGACGAACCGGGTACATCCGGGGGTGGTGCGGCAGGAGCTCAACTGATTTGGCGGCGCGGTCCGCGCGCGGGAGCTCCGCGTGCGTCCTCAGAAGCCGAAATCCTCAAAGTCCGATATCGCGATTAATCTGCTCCCAGGGGCTGGAGCGGCCGCGAGCGAAATCGCGTTCCGCATTATCACGTTGACGGATCAGTTCTCCGGCATTCGCGGATTCGACCTCGTCCCAAAAACATTCGATCGATTCGTGGGCGACCAGCAGATCAGAAAGCGCAGCGCTGGCATCCCCGTTCCAGGAGTCGGAGATGGAAGTAAGGATTCGGTCGGCTTCCGGGTTCAGATTGATGACTCTGGTTGCCACGCCTTGACTATAACGGTATTTGACGCTATCGAGTAGCTCTCCGGCGAAAGTTCGGGCGCTTCCTGCGGGAGCGGGAATGCTCCGAGCATGCCATGTGTTTTCAGTGGGTTATCATGTGCTAAGCTAACTGTTTATCATGCGCACAGTTGACCTGATCCTGCGTAAGCGCAGGGGTGAAGAACTCAGTGTGGAAGAAATCCAGATTTTGGTAAATGGATACACCACCGGCGAGATTCCGGACTACCAGATGTCCGCGTTCCTCATGGCCACGTATTTCAAAGACATGACTGACCGTGAGCTCAGCGCGTTTACGGAGTGCATGATGAGCTCCGGCGAAGTGCTGTCGCTGGATGACATCCCGGGGGTGAAGGTCGACAAGCATTCGACCGGCGGGGTGGGGGACAAGACCAGCCTGATCTGCGCGCCGATTGCGGCCGCCGCGGGTGTGGTGGTGCCGATGGTTTCGGGACGGGGGCTGGGTCATACGGGCGGTACGCTCGACAAGCTCGAATCGATTCCCGGGTTCCGAACCAATCTCACGATTGAACAGTTCCGCGCGCAGCTTGCGTCGCTGGGGCTGTGCTTCATCGGCCAGGTGGACGCGATTGCGCCCGCTGACAATCGCATTTACGCGCTGCGCGACGTGACGGGAACGGTGGAGTCGATTCCGCTGGTGGCGTCGTCGATTATGTCGAAGAAGCTGGCGGAAGGCATCAACGCGCTGGTTCTCGATGTGAAGGTCGGCAATGGCGCTTTCATGAAGCGGCAGGTGGATGCGCGGCGGCTGGCCCAGGCGATGGTGGGGATCGGGCGGCGGCGCGATATTCGCGTGCAGGCGCTGATCACCGATATGAATCAGCCGCTGGGCTTCGCGATCGGCAACGCGCTCGAAGTGATGGAAGTTTCGCAGACGCTGCAGAAATCCGGACCGGCCGATCTGACGCGGCTCAGCCTGGAACTGGCGGCGCGGATGATCCACCTCGGCAAGAAGGCGGAGTCGCTCGAGGAAGCACGCAAGATCGCCGAAGACAAGCTGATGGACGGCTCGGCATACACGAAGTTCAAGCAGGTGGTGGAGGCGCAGGGCGGGAATCCGCAGGCGCTCGACCGCTTCGATCTGCTGCCGAACGCAACGGGGATGCGCGAAATCGTGACGCCGCGCGCCGGTTTCGTGAGCGCGATCATGGCGGAAGACATTGGCCGCGCTTCACAGATGATGGGCGCGGGACGGGCGTTCAAAGAAGACACGATCGATCCCGCGGTGGGCGTGATCCTCGAAGTCAAGGTCGGCGAAAAAGTGGATGCGGGCAGCGTGCTGTGCCGCCTCTACTACACGAGAGAAGAAGGTCTCGACGAAGCCGCTGAGATGGTGGAAGACGCGTTTCGCATTTCGGGCTCGCGTCCCGAAGAGCGGGAACTGATTCTCGAAGTCGTCAGCTAGTTTTATGGGCAGGATGACGGGGCTTCTCGGTATTGCCGGGATCCTCGCTCTTGCCTGGATTCTTTCCAGACACAGAAAAGCGATTCAGCTCCGTGTGGTGCTGTGGGGCCTCGGGCTGCAGCTCGCCTTTTCCGTTGTGGTGCTGCGGACCCCGTTCGGCCGCGTTTTTGAGGCTCTGAGCCAGGCGGTGGCGGCGATGTTCGGCTATACGGAAGCCGGCGCGGCTTTCGTTTTCGGCGATACGCTGGGCCGGTCGAGCGGATCATTGGGAACGATCTTCGCGTTCCAGGTGCTGCCGATCATCATCTTCACCGCATCATTTTTTTCCATTCTTTATTACCTCGGAATCATGCAGTGGGTTGTGAAGCTGTTCGCGATCGGGATGCAGCGAGTGATGGGGGCGAGCGGCGCGGAATCGCTGAACGTGGCGGCGAGCATTTTCATGGGGCAGACGGAAGCGCCGCTGACGATCCGGCCATTTCTTGACGGCATGACGCAATCTGAGCTGTTCACCGTGATGACAAGCGGGATGGCGCACGTCTCCGGAGCCATGATGGCGGCGTACGTGATGCTGGGGCATGTGGAGATCCGCCATTTGCTGACGGCTGTGATCATGACCGCACCGGCCACCATCATGCTGGCGAAAATGCTGGAGCCTGAAGTGGAGGTTCCCGCGACGGCAGGCAAGGTGGAGATACGGGTGGAGAAGACCGCGGTGAACATCATTGACGCGGCGGCGCAGGGGGCCGGTGACGGGCTGCACCTGGTGCTGAATATCGCGGCGATGCTGATCGCATTTCTGGCGCTGATTGCGATGCTGAACGGCGGGTTCGGCAAAGTGCACGGATGGCTGCCGTGGTTTCCGCAATCGATGCAGCAGATGCTGGGGTGGATTTTTGCGCCCGTGGCGTGGCTGCTGGGCGTGCCGTGGCGCGATTGCTTATCGATCGGGCAGTTGCTGGGCGAGCGGCTGGTGACAAACGAACTGATTGCGTTCATCGATCTGGGAAAAATTCGCGGGCAGCTCGATCCGCATTCGTTCACGATTGCGACGTACGCGCTGTGCGGGTTCGCGAACTTCAGCTCGATTGCGATTCAGTTGGGCGGGATTGGGGCGCTGGCGCCATCGCGGAAACACGATCTGGCGAGAATGGGAATGCGCGCCGTGCTGGCGGGCACGATGGCGAATTTCATGTCGGCATGTATTGCCGGCATGCTGATCTGAAGGGGGCGGGATGAGCGCGGAAACCTTTCTGAAATCCAGACTGACGGTAAGTCCGCAGGTGGCGGTGGTGCTGGGGAGCGGGCTGGGGGCGTTCGCCGATGCGGTGGAGAATCCGGTGACCGTGCCTTATTCGGAAATTCCGGGATGGCCGCGGTCCACGGCAATCGGCCATGCGGGGAAGCTGGTGGCAGGGACTCTTGAAGGCGTGCCGGCGGTGGTGATGGCGGGGCGCGCGCACCTTTACGAAGGCTACACGGCGGAAGAGGTGGTGTTCGGGGTTCGTGTGCTGAAGTGCCTCGGGGTGAAGTGCCTGATCGTCACGAACGCATCGGGCGGGATCAATACGGCGTTCCGGGCGGGGCACCTGGTGATGATTTCCGATCACATCAATCTGCTGGGGCAGAATCCGCTGACGGGGCCGAATGATGAGAGACTGGGGCCGCGATTTCCGGACATGACCGAGGCTTATTCGAAGCGGTGCCGCGAGGCCGCGCGCGCGGCGGCGCGGGAGATGAAGCTGGAATTGCCGGAGGGCGTGTATGTGGCGGTGTCGGGTCCGAGTTATGAAACGCCGGCGGAGATTCGGTATCTGCGGGCGATCGGGGCGGATCTGGTGGGGATGTCGACTGTGCCGGAGGTGATTGCGGCGAATCATCTCGGGATGCGGGTGCTCGGGATTTCGTGCGTGACGAACGCGGCCGCGGGAGTGCTGGATAAAAAGCTGGATCACGCGGAAGTGCTGGCGGCGGGCGAAAGCATGAAGGGCACGCTGACGGAGCTGCTGCGGCGGATTGTGCCGAAGCTGGTGGCGGAGTGAGCGATCCGCTGGTGAAGGCGGCGCTGCAGGCGCGGGAGAATGCGCATGCGCCGTTCTCGCATTTCCTGGTGGGGGCGGCGGTGGAGGATGCAGAGGGTGGCATCTACACGGGCTGCAATGTGGAGAGCGCGACGTACGGGCTGACGATGTGTGCGGAGCGGGTGGCGATCTTCAAGGCGATCTCGGAGGGAGCGCGGAAGTTCAGGCGGGTGGCGGTTGTGGCGGATACGGAGACGCTCACGCCGCCGTGCGGGGCTTGCCGGCAGATTCTTTGGGAATTTTGCGGGGATGTGGAGATCGTGATGGGGAATCCTGGGGGGAAGATCGAGACGTTGCGGTTGGGGGCGTTGTTTCCGCGGGCTTTCGATGCTTCGTTTCTGTGATCAGATCGCGACAATCGCGACATCGGCGCCTGAGGCTGTGACCAGGCGGGTGATGTTGTGCGGATCGTCTGTGAGAATGGTTGCGTTCCGGCGAACTGCTATTGCCACGAGGGCGACGTCTACAACATCGGTGGTTCTCGTGACGCCAACAGCCGTCCCGCTTCGTGGGCTTCGGCTTCGCCGAGAGGAAGGATAAGGCACCTGCTCAGGAAACGCCGGAGCTGGACCTGTTGCGAGGACCGGCTGACCTGGGCGACTACGAGCGCGGGAACAAGTGGAGTAATGGCAAGCGCCACTCGATTTCCATGGTCAAGCCATGTTTGCCGGTCGTTTCTGTCAGCAGCCACGAGGACCGCGGCGCCGTAGACAACGGAGCTCACGCCGAACGCCGGATTTTCCGCGGTGCCCGAACCTCAGCAAGAACTCGACGGCGGGACTCATCAGGTTCCTGCGCCGTGAAATGTCCGTGTTCCTCTTCCCACAATTCAATTGCCGCAAGACCGGCTCGCTGGCGGCGAGCGTCACGGGCTGCGCTGGTCATCCATGCCGAAATGCTCACGCCTTCGCGGGGAGCCGCGTGAACGATTTGTTCGTGAAGTTCAGGATCGATTGTGAAAGCGAGCTTCGAGGATTGGGTGACGCGTCGCATAAAAACTACCCGATCGGCACCTGATCGACGATTTCGATGCCGAAGCCTTCGAGGGCGACGATGCGGCGGGGGTGGTTCGTCAGGAGGCGGATGGTGCGCAGGCCGAGGTCGGAAAGGATCTGGGCTCCGATGCCGACTTCGTGCTGGAGCGGGGGCTGGGGGACGTGGCGGTCGTGCCCGATGAGATGGCCGTGTTCGACGCGGACTCCGGGTGAAGTGGAGTGCAGGTACACCAGAGCACCCTCACCTTCTTCGGCGATGCGGCGGATCGAGCCGCGCACGAGCTCCTGGCAATCGCAGGAAGCCCCGCCGAGGAGATTGCCATACGCGCAGTGGGAATGCATGCGGACGAGGACATTGCTTTTGCCGCTGATATCGCCGCGAACGAGGGCGAGATGCGATTCCGGGCTGAGGTCACTGCTGTAAAGAATGGACCGGAAGTCTCCGAACGCGGTTGGCAGCACGCCTTCGGCGCGGCGGTGCACGCAGTGTTCATTGCGCAGACGGAAGCGAATCAGCTCGGCAACCGTGATCATCTTCAGGTGGTGCTGGGCGCAGAATTCCTGAAGCTGCGGGACGCGCGCCATGGTGCCGTCCTCATTCATGATTTCGCAGATCACACCGGAAGGGTTGAGGCCAGCGAGACGCGAGAGATCGATGGAGGCTTCGGTTTGTCCGGCGCGAACGAGCACGCCGCCTTCTTTCGCGCGCAGAGGAAAGATGTGGCCGGGGCGCGCGAGATCATTGGGGCGCGTGGCCGGGTCGATAGCGGCGAGGATCGTGCGGGTGCGATCGGCGGCCGAGATGCCGGTGGTGACGCCGGCGCGCGCATCGATGGCCTCGCAGAACGCGGTCCCGAAATTGGATGTGTTGTTGGGCGACATGAGCGGCAGGCGCAGATCGTCGCAGCGCTCCGGCGTGAGGGTGAGGCAGATGAGGCCGCGGCCGTGCATGGCCATGAAATTGATGATTTCGGGCGTGACCTTTTCGGCGGCGATGGTGAGATCGCCTTCATTCTCACGGTCTTCATCGTCGACCACGACGAGCATGCGCCCGGCGCGAATCTCTTCGATGGCTTCCGGAATGGTGATGAAAGACATGAACGGGGAAATTCCAATATAGCGTCTAACCCTGACCGAACATGTAATAATTGACAACCGATGAAGGGCGCCCGGCTGCAGTACACAATTCTGGCCCTGCTCCTGTTGTTCGCCGGCGTCTATGAGACAGGCCTGCTGAAGGACCTGATTCACCGGATGTTCCACGGGGACGATGTTCCGTCTGCCCCATTTTCCCTGCAGACCGCAACGCGAACCATCGGGAGCGGACCTCTCCGCGGCGACCAGATTCTTTCGCTGAATGGCCGGCCTTTCTCCGCGGACAGGCAGTTCAGTGAAACGATTGCGCAATCCCACCCAGGCGACAAGCTGAACCTTGTTCTCAGCCAGCCTTCCGGCAGAGCAGTCGAGACCGAGGTGGAAATAGGGCGGGAAACCGCGTCGGACTATCCCGCCGCGGCAAACTACGCTATCGTTTTCTGTCTCTTTATTCTGGTTCCTTTCGTTTGCCTGGGGCTGGGGTTCGGCGTCGCTTTCATTCGCCCCCGGGACATCAATGCCTGGTTTCTTCTGCTTCTGCTGATGGGTTTTACCGGGCTTACGGGCTCGCCCGACTGGCATCGCTCATTCCCCGATCTTTCCCGTCTCTGGCAGACATTCTGCGCGGCTACCTGGGCACTCTGGATGATGCTTTTCGCCCTTCATTTCCCGGCGCGTCTCGAACTGGACCGGCGGTATCCCTGGGTGAAATATCTGATCATCGTTCCCAGTCTGCTGGCGGAAGCGCTTTTCTGGGGCATTGTCTGGGTCTGGACCCGCGACATTAACGCGGCGTCACGGTGGCGCGGTTTGTACACTGCGCTCTATTTCGCCCGCATTGTGCTCCAGATGCTGGGTGTGGGAGCTTTCTTCGCCGCTCTCGGCTACAAATGGGGAACCGAGCGCGCGCCCGATGAGCGGCGGCGTCTGAACATCCTCCGCACCGGCGCATCCATCAGCCTGTTTCCGACTTTTTTGATCGTGATGTATTCGCTGGTCCGCGATCGCGAAATCTTCGCGGGCGTGCCGTGGTGGATTGAAGTCCCCGCGCTCTGCATGCTGGCGCTGTTTCCTCTCACGATGGCGTACGTGATTGTGGTGGAGCGCGCCATGGATCTGCGCCTGGTGGTGCGGCAGAGCGTGAAGTATACGCTGGCGCGCGGCGGATTACGCTTCCTTCGCGGGATGTTGATTGCGTCAGCCGTGATTATCTTTACCAGTCATATTGGCAATCGCTGGCGGCCTGCTCTGGTAGCAGGCGCCGTGCTGGGTCTGGTGGTGATCCGGAAGAAGAACATGGAGCGGGCTTCGGTCTGGATCGATAAGAAATTTTTCCGGGAAGCCTATAACGCCGAGCTTGTGCTGAGTGAGCTTGCGCTGGAAGTGGGCCGGTACGTGGAAATCGATCCGCTGCTCGAAACGGTGGCACGCCGCATCCGGAATATGCTTCACGTCGAAGACATCGTGATCATGGTGCGCGAAGGCGACCGGTTCAAGACACGCTATTCCACGCGCGGGGGCGAGCCGATGGATATCGCCATCGAGAGCCATCTTCTGACGCTGCCCGGCGGGCAGGCCGCGCCGCTGCAGGTTTATCTCGATAAGCCGCAGCCCTGGATGCGAACGCTCGACACGACCGAACTGCAGACGCTGGCATTCATGCGCTCGGAAGTCCTGCTGACATTACAGGGGCAGGGGAGCGGAAAATCCGAGATCATCGGCGTGATGAGTCTGGGGGCGAAAAAGTCCGGCGAACCGTATTCGAAAACCGATTTGCGCCTGCTGCAGACGATCGCGGTACAGATGGGAATGGCGCTGCACAACAGCCGGCTCGCGTCATCGCTGGCGGCCGAAACCGCGCAGCGTGAAGTGATGAATCGCGAACTGGAAATCGCGCGCGAAGTGCAGGAGCGGCTGTTTCCGCAAAGGTTTCCAAAGATCGAAGGCATTGACTGCTTCGGATTCTGCCGTCCGGCGCGCGGGGTGGGTGGCGATTATTTCGATTTCATCGAACTGAACGGGGGCAGGATTGGAGTCGCGATTGGCGATGTGTCGGGCAAAGGCGTCGCCGCCGCGCTTCTGATGGCCAGTCTGCAGGCATGCCTGCGCGGGCAGACGCTGGCAGGGGTGAGCGACCTTGGCGAACTCATGAAGAACGTCAACAAGCTGGTCTACGAATCCTCTCAGAGCAATCGTTACGCGACTTTCTTTTACGGGGAGTTCGATCCGGCAAGCCGGAAATTCGCTTATGTGAACGCGGGGCACAACGCGCCCGTCATCCTTCGCCGGGATGAAGTGATCCGGCTCGAAGCCAGCGGGCCGGTGGTCGGTTTGCTGCCAGGGGTGGGCTACACGATGGACGTCTGCGAGATGCAGCCGGGCGATCTGTTTATCGGCTACACGGACGGCATCAGCGAAGCCCAGAACGAGCGCGAAGAGGAGTGGGAAGAGGACCGGTTTCTGGCCGCTGCGCGGGCGGTTGCCGGCCGATCCGCGCGGCAGGTTGTGGAAGCGATTTTCCGCGAGGCTGACGCCTTTACCGGAAACGCCAAACAATATGACGATATGACGCTGCTGACCGTCAAAATTGCCGGCTGAGGCGGCCGGAAACTTCAATCCGTTTCGTTACAATGAGATCAGTCGATGCTTGCGGCGCAGATCACTTACGAGTTGCCCCGGCTGAGCTGGACCGCCGTGATCGACATCCTGGCGGTAGCGCTGGTGCTTTATCAGGTGCTGCAGATCGTACGGGGTACGCGCGCGGCGCATATCCTGGCGGGAATCGTCACCGTTCTCATTGTTTATCAGGTGGCGATCCGGCTGGGGCTCGAGACGCTGCGGTCCATGGTGTCATCGCTGGCGCCATTTACCACGATTGCGCTGGTGGTGCTGTTCCAGCAGGAGATTCGGCGGACGCTCGGCAGGCTGGGCCGCAGGCGATTGCTGGGCGGATACCATGCGCCGGAATCGACGGACGAAATTCTGCTGGCGATCTCTTCGCTCTCGAGGGACAAGATTGGCGCGCTGATTGTGCTCGAACGCGACGCGGGGCTGCGGACGTTCGTGGAGAGCGGGGTACGTCTGGACGCGCAGGTTTCGCGCGATCTGCTGCTTTCGATTTTCATGCCGGGGACGGCGCTGCATGACGGCGCGGTGATTATCCAGAAAGACCGGGTTGCGGCGGCGGCGTGTTTTCTGCCGCTGAGCGTGCGGCCGGAGGTGACGACGCGGCTGGGGACGCGGCATCGCGCGGGACTGGGGATCACGGAGGAATCGGACGCCATGGCGCTGATCGTCAGCGAGGAGACGGGAGCGATTTCGATTGCGTCGGCGGGCGACATGGAGCAGGGAGTGACGATCGAGCGCGCGGAGTTCCGGATCCGGCGGCATTTTGGCGTGAAAGGCGCGGTTGCGCAGGCGCTCGCGAGATCGCCCCATGCGCCGGCGCGTGCGGAGAAAGGGCAGCGCGAACGTGAGAAGGTGGGCCGATGACGGCGGCCACCCTGAAATCGCTGGTCACGCATAATCTGGGGCTGAAGGCGCTGGCGCTTTGCGCGGCATGCGGGCTTTGGTTAAACATCGCGAGCGAGCCACAACTGGCGACGATTGTCGTGGTGCCGGTGGACTACAAGAATTTTCCGAAAGATCTGGTGATCAGCTCAAGCATTGTGGATTCCGTGGAGGTGGAGGCGCGCGGACCGGCGAGCCGGCTTCGCGAAATGCAGGAATCGCATACGGCGGCCATCATTGATTTTTCGAGCGTGCGCGGGCCGGGTGAGCGCACATTCACGCTTACCGGCGCTGTGCAGGCGCCGCGCGGCGTCACGCTGGGGCGGATCATACCGGAGCAACTGCGCTTTCGGTTCGAACATCAGATTACAGGCAGAGTACCGGTAGAGGTGGCGTACTCCGGGCAGCTTCCGGCTGGCCTCGAAATTGCTGGGGTGACGGTGGATCCGCCTGATCTCGTCGTCACGGGTCCGGAGAGCCGCGTCCGGGAAGCGCGTAAAGCGCTCACGGATCCATTCGACCTGACGCGGGTAACGAAAGATTCGGAGCAGGATCTGGCAACTTATATTGGGGATCCCGAGCTTCGGACCGCGAGCGCTCCCCGGGTTAAAGTGAGAGTTCGGGTCGAACAAAAAGACCGGTAGACGCAACATTCATGGCAAAACAATTATTTGGAACGGACGGCATCCGCGGAACTGCCGGGACGCCGCCGCTCGACCCGCGCACAGTGACGGCTCTGGGGATGGCGCTGGCGGAGGATTTGCAGAGCCGGGCCGCGGCGCGGCATCCGGTGCTGATCGGAATGGATACGCGCGAATCGGGGCCATCGATTGCGGCGCATCTTGCCGATGGCTTGCGGCGCGGTGGCGTGGATGCGGCATTCGCGGGTATTTTGACAACGCCGGGCGTCGCGTATCTGACACGCACGGGAGACTACTCGGCGGGGGTGATGATTTCAGCCTCGCATAATCCGTTCGAGGATAACGGCATCAAGGTCTTCGCGCGAACCGGATTCAAACTGCCGGACGCGGAAGAACATGAGGTGGAAGAGGCGATCTTCCGGCTTCTGAGCAGGATTGAAGAAGAGCCCAGGGCGGCCGCGCTGACGAAGAACCGCGAGGCGAAGCCTTATCTCGATTTTCTGATTTCAACCCTTTCTTCCGCCAGGCCGCTCGCGGGAATGAAAGTCGTGATGGATTGCGGGAATGGCGCGGCGTCGGCTTTGGCGCCGGAATTGTTCCGGGCGGCGGGCGCGGAGGTGACACCGATCGCGTGCGAGCCGGATGGCCGCAACATCAATCTGAATTGTGGCGCGCTGCATCCGGAAAATGTGCGGGAGCGGGTGCGGGAGCTCGGGGCTGACGCGGGTGTTTCATTCGATGGCGATGCGGACCGCGCGATGCTGGTGGCGCCTTCGGGAAGAATTGTGGACGGCGATGCAGTAATGCTGATTGTAGCGAAGCGGCTGCAGGCGGCGGGGCGCTTGGCTGGGAATCTGGTGATCGCGACGGTGATGTCGAACCTGGGGCTGCAGAAGGGGCTCGAAGCGCTCGGGATTTCGATGGCGCGGACGCCGGTGGGCGACAAGTACGTGCTGGAAGAGATGGTGCGGCGCGAGGCCGCGTTGGGTGGGGAACAATCCGGCCATGTGATTTTCCGGGAATTCGCGACGACGGGCGACGGCATGCTCACGGCGCTGCAGGTGCTGGAGACGGCGGCGCTGGCCGGGCAGTCGCTCGACGAACTGACGGCGGGGATGGGGGTCTATCCGCAGAAGCTGGTGAATGTGCGGGTGAAGGAGCGGCGGCCGATCGAGGAGCTTTCTCACATGCGGGCGGCGATCCGCGAGTGCGAAGCGAGGCTGGACGGTTCGGGCCGCGTGCTGGTGCGCTATTCCGGGACGGAGCCACTGCTGCGCGTGATGGTGGAAGGGCTGGAACCGGGCATCGTCGAGGAATTGGTGGACTGCGTGACGGCGGCGATCCACGCGGATCTTGGTTAAGCCGAAAAATGCTAACCAGAAAAATCGTGTGAACCTGGCCGGGAGTCCGTTCGTAAAGAGCAGGCATGAGGCGTATTCTTGCTCTCGCTCTGCTGGCGGCGCCGGTTATCGCCCAGACCGGCGGATTCGATGTAGTTTCGATCAAGCCCAGCGATCCATTTTCTGAACGGCAGCGCATTGGGATCTCACCTGGCGGATCGTTCGAGGCGATCGGCGTCAGGCTCAGCGATCTGATCCAGCAGGCGTATAACCTCCGGCCTTTTCAACTGGTGGGCGCTTCGGGGTGGATGGAGACCGACAGGTACGAAATCCACACGAAGGATGAGAAGCCCGGGCCTTCCGAAGCGGATCTCGCAAAAATGACAGCGGAACAGCAGAATGCCTTCCGTGAACAGTTTCTGGCGAAATTACAGGCACTGCTGGCTGACCGATTTCAACTGAAGTTTCACAGGGAAACGAAAGAGATGCCGGTCTACATTCTGACGGTGGCGAAAGGTGGATCGAAGCTTCAGACTTTGGCCGACGATGGGAAGCCCGGCAGTGGCTTGTCGTCGCGCAGGACCGACGACGGGAAGCGCGAAGTCATCGGCCAGAAGCTGACGGCGGCCGGGCTGGCGAGATTTCTTTCGGGGCAGATCGGGCGGTCAATCATCGATCAGTCAGGCCTGACGGGCAAATACGATTTCAAGCTGACCTGGGCGCCGGAGATGGGAGACACGACGGGTCCGTCTCTCTTTACAGCTTTGGGGGATCAGCTTGGGTTGAAGCTCGATTCGAGCAAGGCTCCGGTGGAAGTGGTTGTGGTCGATAGTGCGCAGAAGCCGTCTGAGAATTGAGTCTTTTATGAAACGCATTTTCGCCGGTCTCATGGTGGTGGCAGGGCTCGCGTCGGGTCAGTCTGGATTTGACGTGGTTTCGATCAAGCCGAGCGATCCGCTTGCCATGAACATGCATATGGGTATCGGACCCAGCGGGTCGTTCGAAGCAAGCGGAGTGAATCTGATGAGCCTGATCGCGCAGGCTTACGATGTGCGGGGGTTTCAGATTGTCGGCGGGATGGGGTGGATGAACGACGACAAGTACACCATCGTTACCAAAGACCAGGCGAAGAGTCCAACCGGGGCCGAACTATCCGCGATGAATGACGCGCAGCGCCAGCAGGCTCAGGACCGGCTGATGGCGAAAGTTCGGGCGATGCTGGCAGACCGGTTTCAACTGAAGATCCATCGCGAGACGAAGGAAATGCCGGTCTATCAGTTGACGATTGCGAAGGGCGGAGTGAAGATGCAGGTTGCGCCTGAAGACGGGAACAATGACGTCAGCCTCAATTCGAGCCGTACGAATGAAGCGAAGACCGGAGTTGTTGGAAAGCGGCTTCCTGTTGAGGTGCTGACGCGATTTCTCTCAAACCAGGTGGGACGGACGGTTGTGGACCGGACCGGGTTGACCGCTCACTATAATTTCAAACTCGTGTACTCGGCGGATATGGGGGACACGACGGGTCCTTCGATTTTCACTGCGCTCCAGGAACAGCTTGGGCTGAAGCTCGAGTCCGGAAAAGGGCCGGTGGAAGTGGTGGTGATCGACCGGGCGGAGAAACCCTCGGAAAACTGAAAATTCTGCGCATAATATCCCTATGCGCACAGCCCTTGTTCTGCTTCTTGCCGTAACGCTCGCGGGCGCTCAGGAAACCCGCCGCGAACAGACCAACCATTCGGCGAATCCCACCGACGATACGAAAGCCAACAGCGATGCCGTGCCCGACGTGTATGCGATTACGGGGCAGTTCGACCGGATCGTGACGCTGCGGTTCAAGTTCGGGACGGATCTGCTGGCGGGTCTCGAAAAGATGGTCGCGGAGCAGAAGATCAAAAACGCCGTGATCCTGGCGGGCGCGGGATCGGTGCGGGGTTATCAGCTGCATCAGGTCAGCAATCGGGACATGCCGTCGAAGAACATGTTCGAGAAGGCCCCGACGTCTCCCGCGGATCTGATCTCCGTGAACGGGTACATCGTCAACGGAAAGATTCACTGCCATATCACGCTGGCGCAGCCGGACAGGGCGATTGGCGGACATCTGGAGCCGGGGACGGAAGCGTT
>Ga0134125_10000647_pt1 | contig 45964 bp, 36 predicted proteins | sample KB31751_FD_96464 | JGI IMG/M metagenome (GOLD analysis project Ga0134125, IMG submission 96464) | Terrestrial soil microbial communities with excess Nitrogen fertilizer from Kellogg Biological Station, Michigan, USA - KB3-175-1 | ecosystem: Environmental > Terrestrial > Soil > Unclassified ...
CCGCGCCACCCTCGACGAGCTCGACCTCGCCGATGCCGACGCCCCGGCGCGGCCCTCGACCGAGGACGAGAGCCGCCTCCTCGAGCAGTACCTGGAGGCCTTCGCCGAGTACGACATCGACCGTATCGTCGCCCTGCTCCGCTACGACGTCGTCTTCGACATGCCACCGCTGCCGCTCTGGGTCCGCGGCCCCGCCGAGGTCCGTGCCTTCATGCTCGGCCCGGGCGCCGCCTGCCGCGACTCGAAGCTGATCGCCCTTTCCGCCAACGGCCTGCCCGCCTACGCCGGCTACAAGCCGGACCCCGAGTCGGGCACCTGGGAGCCCTGGTCGGTCACCCTGCTCGAGATGGAGGCGGCCGCCGGCGACGCCCCGATCCTCACCGGTGTCCACAACTTCCTCGCCCCCTTCATGCCGAACCTCTTCGCATCCTTCGGCCTGCCCGAGCGGCTCGGCGAGGCCGACCCGGTGATCTCCGCCGCCCCTTGACGGTCAGAGGGGGGCCACCAGACCGGCGAAATCCGTGAGCAAGGCCGGCGCCTCCTCGAGCTGTCCGTCGCGCGCCTTCCGGGCGAGGACATCGGCGAGACCGGCGATGACGAGCTCCTCGTGCCACGCGTTTGACCCGTCCCGGCCGGACATCGCGATACGCAACAGGGCGGCCAGGTGGGAGATCACCCCGTTGTAGCGACCGAGGGACGCCGGAGTGGCGTACGGGGCGATCACCAGGAAGGCGTAGGCGATCGCCGGTTGCTCGGCGGCCAGGCCGAGGACCGCTCGCAGCGCTGCCTCGACCCGCGCCCGGGGCTCGCCGCCTGCCGAGGCGCAGGCCCCTTCGACGAGGGAGAGGACGTCGGCAGCGGTGCGGTCGAGAAGGTCGAGGAAGATGTCTTCGCGGTTCCGGTAGAGCGAGTAGACCGTGCCGCGGCTCGTGGCGGCACGAGCGGCGATGTCGGCGATGCTCGCCGTGTGGTACTGCCGCTCGGCACAGACCTCGGCCATCGCCTCGGTGATCGTGCGTCGACGGAACTCCGCGAGGACAGCGGGATCGAGCATCGGTCTTGACCGCGGACCATCCACGCGCTCAGCTCCGGGGTCCGCGAAGACGACGGTCTGGCGGCTCTTGATCTTGGGGGTCTTGCGCTGCGACAACAGGAGTTGGCTCGGATCCAGAAGCTGGTGAGGCCCGGGCGCCGGGGCCAGGGAGACCCCGATCTGGCGCCCGGGCGCCACCGATATCGGACCTGTCCGCAGGGAAACGGGGAGGTCCGCACTAACGTGCCGATGGTCGGAGACCGCATGGGATGTACGGAACCTCGACCGCACCGACACTCAGCGATGCCTTATGCCATCGCCTCCCGCCGCGGCTGCGGCAACCAGGACTGTAAGCCGTGGTACATAACCTGTCAAGACCGATTTGCGGCACCAAAACCACCCAAATCCGTCCTCAAGCCGAGCTGAAGGCGTCAGCGGCGGACGCGGCAGCTGCGGGTCAGGGTCGAGGTCAGCGTGCGCCCGTCGGCGAAGGTGATCGCCGCCCGGGCGAAGGGGAAGGTCGCGCCCGGGAACCCTGACGGCGCGGGGCAGGAGGCGCTCAGATAGCTGTGCCGCCGGCCGCGGTAGGTGAAGTCGCGGTGCAGATCGAGGCTGAAGTGGGTCAGGTGCCCCCACTGGTCGAGCGATTCCGGCACCGAGGCGGTGAGGACGGTGCCGTAGGTCCCCGAGCCATGGCCGATGTGGAAGACGATGATGCGGGTCGTCGACGCGGGCCGCCGCCCGTAGACGTGGGCGAGGATCGCCGGCCGTCCGGCGACGACGGCGTTGAAGGCGAGGACGTGCCCGTGTGAGGGGAACGCGGCCTGCCCCGGGAAGAGCACGTCGGCGTCGAAGCTCCCTTCACCGACCAGGGCCGGGCCGCAGATTTCGCGCGCCTGGGCCGTCGAGGACGGCTGGATCGCCTCGCGGCTGCAGAGGGGAAGGCCGCGGGTGTCGAGACGGCCGCCGCGGTTGATCGCGATTTCGAGCCGCCGCAACGGTGGCGTCCCTTCGCCCGAGAACGCCTTGACGGTGCCGGCGAGGCCGACCGAGATCGGCGCCTGCCGCTCGCGCGGCAGTGCCGTGGGCGAGATGCCGCCACTGAAGTTGAGGAGAAGTCCGCCCTTCGAGACCACCTCGGCATGCGAGGCGGACGCGAAGGTGAACACGAGAAGGCTCGCGGCGAGCAGAGCGGCGAGTCGCGAGGAAGCCAAGGGGCGAACCCTCAGCCCTTCGCCTCGCAGGTGCGGGTCAGGGTCTGGCCCAGGGTGGGCCCTCCCTGGAAGGTGACGTTGGCCTTGGCAAAGGAGAAGATCGCCTGCGAGAGATCCTTCGGAGCCGGGCAGGAGGCGGAGAAGTAGGACTGGTGCTTGCCGTGGGAGACGAAGCTCTTGCTCAAGCTCAGATAGATCGCCGTGATGTAGCCGGTCCCCGCCTTGACCGGTGGGAACGCGGCCTCCAACGTGGTGCCGAAGGTCCCCTTGGTCGGGGAGATGACGAAGGGGATGGTGTAGGAGGCAGGCGCCGGTTTGGTGCCGTAGACATGGGCGAGGATCGCCGGGCGGCCTTCGAATTCACCGTTGAAGGCATACACCTTGCCTTCCGACGGAAACGGGGCGGTACCGGTGGACACGACGCTGGCGAGAAAGCGGCCTTCGCCGACCAACGAGCGGTGACAGGCGGCCAGGGCGTCCTGGGTGGTGGCGGGCTGGATCTGTTCCAGTTGGCAGACCGGCAGCCCGGTGCGGTTGAGGTGCCCGTATCTGTTGATCGCGATCGACATCTTGGTCATCGGCGGCGGCGGCTTGGCGGTGGTCGAGCTGACCTTCACCGAGACCGAGACGCTCACCCCCGCTTCGGCGGAGCGAGGCAGTGCCTTTGGTGACAGCTTGCCTTCGAAGGCGACCCGGAGGCCACCATGCTGGACGGTCTCGGCCTGGGCCAGCCCGGCCAACGAGAAGACGGCCAGGACCAGGAGGCCGGCGACAAGCTCGCGCCGCCTCGACCAGAAAGTCGTGTTCATTTCTTCCCCTTCTTCTTCTTCTTCGCGCACTTCACCCGCAGCGGCACCTGCAGCTTGTGGACGGCGTTGTCCTGGGCGACGAACTTGGCGCTCGCCACCTGTGGGTGCAGGCAGGTGTCCGTCGCGTTGGTGATCAAGCTGTGGTCGCCGCCACGAAGCGACATCGTGAACTTGGTCAGCGGCGCGTCCGGCAGCAGGTCGAAGCGGGCCCGCAGGCCGCCCTTGAAGGAGTCGATCTTGCCCAGCGCTTCGACTTCGATGCCGCGGCCGCTGAGCGCGGCGACCAGGTCGGGCAGCTTGCGTTCGCTGCCGTTCGAGCGCAGGTAGACCGGTCCGGTCAGCGGCGTTTCCAGCAGCGGCGTGACCGCGGTCGCCTTCCCGTAGACCGATCCCGACGGGCAGGCATGGACGGCGAACTGTTTCGGCGTGCAGACCGTGTCCAGGTGTTCCTGGGCAAGGAAGAGCCGCGGCGACATCGTCACCGTCGCCTTACCGAGATTGGCGTCGCCGGGGCGCGGGGTCAGCGTCGCCTGCAGGGCGGGAAAGCCACCGCGGCGGTGGCTGCCACTGAGGCGGAGGGCAAGCCGGGGCGTGAAGCCGAGCGCCGTGCAGTTGGAGACCTGGAAGGGCGAGCTCAGGGCGGCGCTCGAGTCGTCGGCCGGATTCGAGAACACGGCGCCGGACCCGGTCAGGACCGAGGTGACGGCGAACGGGTCGCAGGAGGTCGGGTTGACCATGAATTCCGGCCGGTCGATGTAGATGCGGATGTCACGCAGCCGCAACGGGAAGCCCTGCAGGATGTGCGGGATCGGGTCGGAGCCGGCCGAGTCGATCGCCACCTGGGCGGTCTGCCGGTTCACCCGGATCGCCGAGCGGATCACCACGGTGCCGAGGTCGAAGGGACCGACCTTGGCCGAGTCGATCGCCACCACCGAGAGCGGCGAGCCATGGTAGGGGCCCGCCAGGTAGAGCCCGCCGGGCGCGTAGGAGAGCGAGGAGCCGACGCCATAGCCGGTTTCGGTACGGCCGATCAGCGAGGCGGCCGGGCAGGCCGGCGTGGCCGCCGATTCAGCTCCCGTCTGGGACTTGGCCGCGGCGATCAGCGCCTCCGGGCAGAAGGGGACGCCGCTGATCTTGCCGAGCAGCCCGGGCGGCAGCGCCGCCGAGTAGGAGGTGATCTCCTGTTCGCCGTCGCGCCGCATCAGGTGCAGGTAGAAGGGGCTGTACGAGGAGGCATTGGCGTTGACGGAGGCCCCGACCGCGGTCGGGGCGAACGGGGCGAGCGCGGATGGGCAGGGCCCCCCTCCCACCCCGGCCGACAGGGTGAAGGGCGAGGACTGGTGGAGGACCTGGCTGGGATCGAGCCAGGGGCTGGTTTCGACTTCGGTGGCGTAGGTGCCGCAGTTCGACGGCGTCGCGAGCGGGCTGCGCTGGCCTTCGCGGAAGTGGACGTCGAAGTGCGAGTACGGCAGCTGCGGCAGGTTGTCGAAAGTCGCGGTCAGCTGCCCGGTGGCGGCGTCGGAATCGACCCGCCCGGCCACCTTGACGAGGATCCCGCGGTCGGGGGACTTGGCGACCATGTAGAGGGCGATCAGGGTGCCGAACGGATTCGCCCGCGGGCTGGCGAAGAACATCGAGCCTTCGATCTGGCCTTCGATCAGCGGGCTTTCGATCGTCAGTTCGCCGACTTTGGAGTCGTTCGGACAGCCCGCGCCAGGCGCCGAGGTGACGGTCTCGGCCGCGAACCGCGCTTCCGAGCAGGTGCCGAGGCCGGAGGCGACTGAGGGGTTGACGCTCATCCCGTCGGGCAGCCTGACCACCGCCTTTTTCGCCTGCGAGGAAGCCCGCGAATTCGGGTTGAGCAGCGCCGAGCTGCTGCCGTCGAGGGTGAAGTCATAGCCGCTGGGCGAGCTGGTGCGGTTGGTTGAGAGGCGCCCGCTCGGGACCGGGTTGAAGCTCAATTTGCCGCATTCGGTGAGTGCCCCGCCGCTGGTCCAGGACCGTTCCGCCACGGTCGGCTGCTGCCAGGAAGTGGCGCGGATGTGGAAGTCGAGCGGCGTTTCGCAGGAGCTCGGCAGGGTCAGGTAGGCCCGGGTCACGTGCGGCGGGTTCAGTTCGGAGACCGGGCAGCTGCCGTTGCCGACGGCGGGTTCGGTCTCTTTCAGGCAGTTGCCGCGCTGTTCGTCGTGGGCCGTCGCCCAGGGCACTCCCCAGATCACCAGGCGGAAGCCGGTCACGTCGAGTTTCTGGGAGAAGTTCCGCAGGTCGAGGGTGAGGCCGTATTCGCGGCCGGCTTCGCGGACCTGCGGCGTGATCGTGATCGGTTCCCCGTACGGGGAGAAGCCGAAGCGCGAGGGCGCGCCCGGCGGCGGCGCCAGGTTGAAGACGCCGAAAGTCCTGCTTTCCCCGCCGGCGTGGGAGCTCTCGAGGGTGATGATGCCGATCTGGGTGGTGCCCGAGCAGCTCTCCCCCGAGAAGGTCGTTTCGTAGGGCGAGACGCGTGGGGTGGCGAACTGCTCGACTCCACAGCGAGGAATCGCGATCGGATTTTCGATCAGCCCTGGAGGGAGGTCATAGGTCAGGTCCTTGAGGTCACCGTCGGAGAATTCGCCCGCTTTGTTGAGCTGGACTTCGGTGACCAGCGAGTACGGATGGGAGCCCGCCAGGGTGGCGGCTTCCCCGCCGGCCGAAGAGGTGGCGGTCGCCTTGAAGCCGGCTTCGCCGGGCACGAAGCCGAAGGCCGCGTCGGCGGCCGCAGGGACGATGAGCAGGAGGATGCTGACGAGCATCGCGCCGAGGCCGGCCGCGAGGCGGATGGAGGGCCGGGCGACGCTCACTTCTTGCCTGCCTTCTGGTGGTCGGATTTCTTCGGCTGCGACTTCTTCTTGGGGGAGCTCTGCTTCTTCCGGGTCTTCTTCGCCACGCACTTGCCGTTCTTTTTGAAGCGGCCTTTCTTGCAGTGGCGCGCCTTGGTCTTCAGTTCTTCGAGGTTTCCGGAGGCTCTCGAGCGCAGCGTGCCGGTGGCCGGATTCAGCGGTTCGGGCGGCAGCGGCTGACAGGCGTCGCCGAAGCACGGAAGCGACGGTCCCGAGGTCGGGAAGCCACCGCCGACCCGGGCGTCGTAGACGTCGAAGCCGCCCGCGTCCGACGGGACCAGCGAGCCGTCGGTGAGGAAGAAGACATCCGAGCCTTCGGCGGAGGCATCGAGGAAGCTGGCACCGCCTTCGGCGCGACCACTGGAGATCGGGCCGACACAGCCGACCGGCTTGACGCATCCACCGACACCGGGGGCCTCCCACTCATAGACGTCGCTGTCGCCGTTGGTGTCGCCGACCGACAACGCGTCGAAGGAGTCGAAGAAGACCTGGGTGGAGTCGGTCGAGAGGTCGCGCGGCTTGTAGAAGTCCGGGGCGAGCGGGTCCGAGCCGTTGGGGCTGGCACCGGGGATGCTCGCGGGACCGACCGGCCGTTCGCCGGATGGGTTGCAGGAGACGCAGAGGATCCCGGCGCCGGCGGTGCCCGGCGCGGCGAAGAGGTAGGCCTCGGGTTCGGGGGTCCCGGTGAACTGGTTGCGGTTGTCGTAGCTGGTCAGTTCGGCGGTGGAGACGAAGAGGAGGTGGTGCCCGTCGGCGCTGACGCGGGCGTTGCCGGAGCTCGGCGGCGTGCTCCCCGGGTCGACCTGGGGCGAGACCAGGGTCTTCGTTCCGTTGCGTTCGAGGAAGAGGCCCGCGGGCGTCCGGTAGTAGACGAAGCTGCCGTCCGCGGAGGTGCCGAGGACGCCGAGGACTTCGCCGGCCGGGGTGAGGTCGGTGACGGTCCCGGCGGCTGCCGTGTAGCGATACAGGTGCCCTCCCTGGATGAAGAAGGCGAGCGAGCCGTCGGCGGAAGCGGTCTGGAAGCTCGCCCCACCGCCCAAGGTTTCCGGCAGGAGCTTGGTCGGTCCGCCAGCTTCACGCAGGTAGATCGGACCGCCTTCGCCGGCGGTGAAGTAGATGCGTTTGCCGTTGGTGGAGATGCCCCCGCTCTGGGCGGCGAGGGCGGCACCTGGGGTGCCGGTGGTTTCGCCGGGAAGCAGGTTGATCAGGGTCAGCACTCCCCCACTCCACTCATAGAGGTTCTGTTTGGTCGGGTCGCATTCGCCTTCGGCGCCGGCGACTTCGGTCGCGTCCGCGGTCAATTTCGCGCAGGTCGAGAGGATCACGTGGGCGAGATCGGGCGTGGCGCCGGCGAAGGCGAGTTCGAAGTGCGAGGAGTCGAGCGGCAGCCCGGCCACATCGGCACTTGAGAGCAGCCCCGTGAATGCGCCCGCGGCGGAGCGCAGATAGTAGTTGCGGTACCCCGCGGGAGCGCCGGAGCCGGGCAACGGCGGGTTTTCGACCGGGCACTGGGTCACCGCAGAGGTGCGGCAACGGCGGCCGTTGGAGACGAGGGCACCGCCGAGGTCGGTCGAGAAGACCTGGTACGGGACGCCGCTCGTCTGGCTTTCAGGATAGGTCCCCGAGAGCATCGGCAGGGTCACGTTCTGGGTCGCCCATCCGCCCGCTCCGAGGGTCGAGACGTACTGGTTCGGCCCCGGCGATCCCTGCGGGCCGGCGAAGGAGGAAGCCGACGTGTAGGTGATCGCCCCGCCCTGGGCGGCGGCCTGGATCACTCCCCCTCCCTGGTTGGCGCCGAAGCTCTGGATTTCGCCGCCGTTCTTGTCGGCGGGGGAGACCATCTCCCAGCCACGACCGTCGGGGAGGGTGAACACCGGCGAGAGTTCGTCGGTGTTGAAGGATCGGGGTGGACCCGGCGTGGTTCCAATGAGGCTGTTGTTCTTTGCGACGACGCGGAAGCGGTACGCGGTGTCAGGCTGCAGACCGCTGAGGTGTTGAAGGACGAAGCCGGTTCCGATGCTGATTCCCAACTGCGGGACTTTCGTCGCCCCGATGAACCCTTTTGTGCGGAAGTTGGCTTCGGTGGTGTATTCGAAGAGGTAGGTAGTTGCCAGGTTTCCTACTCCCGGTTCGATCTGCGCCCGCAAGTTGGCCGATTCGGCACCGACCGCGCTCGGCCACGAGCCAATCACGACCGGAGGTCCTGGTTCGGCGGCAGAGGAATCCGGAGGGCGGAAAAGAAAGCAGCCGAGGGTGACCACGAAGGCCATGAGGAGTGTCTTTTTCACTCGTGCCTCCCGGCCCCGGCGTGCTTCCCGTTCTTGGCCTTACCGGACTTCTTGCAGCTGGCAGAGATCACCGGCCGGGTTTCGCTGGTGACGGCGTTCTGCCCGTCAACCACCGCCGCCGCGCGCTGACTTGCCGCACAAAGGTTGGTGGCGTTTTCCAACAGGCCCTTCTTGCCACCGTTGATATTGAGGACGAAGTCGGAGATCGGCGCGTCAGGGAGTTCTTCGAACTCGACCCGGGCGACGCCCGCTTTGGTGGCCCGCAGCCGACCGGCGAGGTCGACATCGATCGCACCGCCGAGGTCGGCGACGAGTTCCGCCGGCTGTTTGCCCCTGCCGCGGCGGAGGAAGACAGGGCCCTGAAGCGGATTCGCCAGCAGCGGCGTCGAGGCTTTGGCGGAGCCGATGACGCCACCCGATTTGAGATGGGCCTTGTCGAGGCCGAGCGCCTTGGGCAGCGTGAGCGATGCGGTCGCCAGATTGGCGCTGTTGCCTTTGACCGGGAACGACAGGGTCGCCTTCAGGGCCGGATGGTTGTGCGCCTTGGTGCCGCCGGTGAGGGCGAGCGCCAGCTTCGGCTTGAAGCTGAGCTTGCCGCAGTCGCCGACCTGGAAGTGGGCGCTCTGGGCGGGGACGGCGCCGGCGAAGGCAAGCGGGTTGCAGGAGGTCGGGTTCTTGACGAAGCCGCCGTCGAGGGTCAAGGCGACCGAGCGCAGATCGGTCCCGATTCCCTGCAGAGTCGTCGGAAGAGGGTCGGAGACGGCGTGGACCCGGGTGGTGCGGGGGTCGACCGAGAGGGCGACCCTGAGCACGACGGTGCCGAGGTCGAAGGGGCCGGCGAGCGTCGGGGTCACCACCGCCAGCGACAGCGGGGCGCCTTTGTAGGGACCTGCGAGATAGACGGCGCCGGCGAGGTTGTATGGAGTCGGTCCGGCGCCCGCCGCGATCGCCACCGAGCCCACCCGTGCGGAGACCGGACAGCTCGGGCTCGCCTGCTCCTGGGCGCCGGAGTGGGCTGCGGCGAGCGCCAGCGCGCCATCAGGACACTGGCTGACCCCGACCAATTTCGCGAGCAGACCCTCGGGCAGCGTGGTATCGATACCGGCCGGTTCGCGGGCACCGTCTGGACGTGAAAGTCGAAGCGTGAAGGGTGAGTAGGCGCCCGCCGACGGTTCGACCGTGCCCGCTTCGAATTTGGTCGCGTCGGGAGCGGCGGCGGCACTGGCGGCGCAGGGGCCCGCTCCGGCTCCTTGGACGACGGCGAAGGAGTCTTTGGGTCGACGGATTGCGCCTTCGGGTGCCGACCAGGGCGTCATCGTCGTTTCGACCGGGTAGGTGCCGCAGGCGACCGGCGTCCGCAGCGGTGCCGCCGTGCCCTTGAAGAGTTCCAGCCGCAGGTCTTCGAAGGGCAGCTGCGGGGTCTCGGCGAAGGTGGCGCTGAGCTGGCCGGTCCGCGGATCGGCTTCCACCTTGCCTGGCAGCTTGAGGACGATGCCGGTGGCCGGGTCGTCGACCGCGATGTAGATCGCGAGCAGCGAGCCGAAGGGGTTCCGGCCCGGGGTGGCGAGATAGACGTCGCCGCTCAGCGGGTGATCGAGGACCGCCGGTGAGTCGATCCGCACGGTGCCGATCTTGGCGGCTTCGGGGCAGGCCGCCGGGCTGGGGCTGAACTGTGGCGTGCCCGGTACGTTGCCGCCGAAGGCGGCGACGCTGAGTGAGCGCGGCTGCGGCGGTTCCTGGGGGGTGATCGTTGCCCCTGCCCCAGGACCGGTCAGCGAGGAGATCGCGGTAATGACCGGTTTGGTGCCGGCCAGATCGCCGGCGAAGATCAGCTGGAAGGAAGTAGTGGATTTTTCGGTTCCGGCGGGTTCGACGAAGACATTGCCGGGGAAGAGATTGCCGAGTCCGAGCGCGGGGATCGACCGCAACGCTTCGCGGATTTCGAGGGTAGTGGCATCGAAGGGCAGCGGTGCGGTGGCGACGCCGCCGTATTCGAGTTCGAAGCTGCCGGCTTCGCCGGTGATGGCGAGGATCTGGCTCGGGTTGTCGGTCACGGTGCCGCTCAGCAGCGGCACCGGGCTGCCCGCCAGGGCGCCGGTGAAGGTGACGATCCAGCCGCCAGGAGCGCCGCCGACGGCGACGTTGCCGCTGAGGCCCGAGAGAGTCTCCAGTGCGGCGGTCACCTGGGCGCGGCCGGCCGTAGCGGGGATCGGCGCGGTGGTCTGGCCGCCGAAGCTAACCCTGAAGCTGCCGGAGAAGTTGGTCGGCGGCATGTCGTAGCGAAGCAGCTGGCGCGCGTTGCTGAGGCTGGTGAGCCCGATCTGTTCAGGGCCGCAGGTTCCGATGCCTGCGGCGGCGGCGGGATTGAGCGCGAGTCCGACGGGAAGAGCGATCCGGACGCTGCGCAGCTGGGCGGAGGCACTGCCTTCGGGATCCTGGTTCTGCGGGATGTGTAGGTGGACTTCGAGACCCGACGGGGAGTCGCCGAGGTTGGTGGTCGGCTTGGCTTCGAAGGTCGGGCTGAAGTCGAGCTGGTTGCACCCCGCGACCGCCGGCGCTTCGAAGGGAGCCGCGGAGATGACCTGACCCGGTTGCTGCCAGGTGGTCGCTTCCATCGTCGTCACCAACGGCCCGGTGCAGGAGGTCGGGTTGGTGAGCAGCGGGCGGAAGGGCGGTGCTTCGGGATATGGACCGGGGGCGGGCGTGCCGTTGCCGGTGAAGCGCAGCGCGTCGTGGCTGGAACTGCCGGGCACGCCCCAGATCCGCACCGAGGAGCTCAGCAGGCCGGTGGCCTCACTGAATCCGGCGATCGTAGCCGTGGCGCCGTAATCGCCCCCGTTGCGGAGCTTGAAGTTGATGTGGACGGCGCTCCCCCTGGCGCGGAATGCGAATTGCGCCGCACTGCCACCAGGGGGCATCAGGTTGAAGACCGGGACGGTGATGGTGCCGATGCCGGCGCTGAGCGTCAGTTTGGCGACGCCCACCTGGGTCACCGTCGAGCATGCACTCGCGGCGAAGGCTTCCTGACTGCAACGGGGGAAGGTCACCGCCGTGGCGGTCACGCCGGGTGGCAGTTCGAACCTGAGGTCCTTGACGTTCGCCGTCGGGCCGACGTGACCGCCGCCGCTGAGTTCTTCGACGGTCGGGCTCTGGTTGACCGTGAACGAGTTGACCATTTCGAACGGCCTCGCCCCCGGAGCGGTCGAGGGCGAGTTGTCCGAGTTGAGCCCGGGCGTGGTGAAGATCGGGACTTCGAGTTCGCGGGCCGACGCGCTCGCCGAGCAGAGGCCGGCGAGGAGGAGCAGGATCGCCCCGAACGCCAGGGTCGGCCTGCTCAAGCGACGGGCGTGCCTGCCGAACGCGCTCACTTGCCGTCACCCTTCCGCTTGCCCGAGCCCTTGTGTTTGGGGCCGGCTTCGAATTTCAGCGCGACGACGGCACGCGAGACTTCCGCGGCGGTGGAGCGGAAGGTGAGTTCAGCTTCGGTGCGATAGATGCCGAGGTTGCGGCGCTTGCGGTCGGCCTTCGAACCGAGGGCGAGCGTGATGACCAGCGGCCCGCCTTTCGCGACCTGCTTCTTGACCGCTCCCATGCCACGACCGGAGACCGTCAGGTCACCGGGTCCGGGGACGATCACCCGCAGTTGGACCTTGGAACTCCTCGACGTCTTGGCTTCGGCGGCCGCTACCTTCCCGGGGGATTCGAAGCTCGACGATCCGGCCCCGGGGAGAGTTGGCGCGGGCGGCCCGGCGCCACGGCAGGTTTCTCCCTGGCACCCCGACGAGGCGGAGGGCGGAGGCGGCACCACGGCGTTTTCGCGCGCGTCGTAGATGGCGAAAACCGGGCCCTGCCCCTGCGGAGACAGTTCTTCGAAGCTCGCGATGAAGACGTCCTGGCCGGAGGCGCTTGCGCCGAGGAGGACCGCGGCCGAGCCTTCGCCCGGGGTCAGCAACCGAGCGACGCCGCCCTCGTACTCGAAGACGTTGGTCTGGCCGCTCTGGGCTTCGGGCAGGAGCGCGTCGGCGCTCTGGAAGAAGAGACGAGATCCATCGTCGGAGAGCGCCCGGCCCGCGATCGAGGAGTCGACCGTAGGCGGTTCGCCGTCGGCCCGACAGGAGGCGCACCGGAGCGCCCCGCCGTAGGTGTACTCGTAGACCTCCTCGAAGCTCGCGTTGTCGTAGGCGCCCTGCGGTGCGTCGCTGGTGAAGGCCGCATGGAGGCCGTCGGGGGTGACGTAGAACGGACGACCCGCTTCCGGGTCGACGGTCGGGTCGGTGGCGACGAAGGAGATCTGGCCATCGTGCTCGACATATAGGTTGCGCTCGCCCGAGGTTCCCCCGGTGGCCAGGTTCCCGGTGGCGACGAAGTAGACGTACGAGGCGTCGCGACTGGCCCCGACCACCTGCTCGACATCCGCGCCGGTCGCCGCGTCGGCGGGGTTTTCGTCGACGGTGAGATCGGTGAGCGTGCCGGCGGCGACGTCGTAGGAGTAGAGGTCGCTGCCTTCGTCGTTGGGCACACCTCCGGTTTCACCGGTATTGGCGTCTTCGGTCAGCTCCGAGGCGCTGGTGAACAAAGCCTCGGAACCGTCGGCGGCAAGCCCGGCGGCAACCGCGTCGGCAGGGGGGTTGGGGTCGGGTAGGGCTCGTTGGGAGGTCGAGACCTCGACGCTGTGGGAGCCGTTGCTGCGCAGGTACAGGCCGGGGAGACCGACCGCCTTGAAGAGGACCTGGCTCCCGTCATCGGACACCGGGGGCATCGGCCCATCGGGGAGGCTGCCGCCTTCGGGCGCTGGTTCTTCGACCGCCCCGGGCAGGACCGCGACCAGGTGTAGCGCCCCGTTCCTCCATTCGTAGGTGTTGCCACCGGCAACCGGATCGGTGCCGAGCTGTTTGACGGTCGAGGTGATGAAGAGCCGGGTGAAGTCCTGGGAAGCGCCGGTGAGCTCGCCGCCGGCTTCGAAGCTCGGTGCCCCCACCGTGGTCAGGGGCACGAAGGCGCCGTCCATACGACGCAGGTAGAGATTGGTCCCGGTCGGCGAGGCGGGGCCGGCCAGAGGCTGGTTGGTCCAGAGCACCGACTGGGTCAGGTCGGCGGAGATCCCCACGGTCGAGCGATCGGCGCCGAAGTCGGTTCCCGAGGCCAGCGGGGTCGGGGCCGAGAGGCTCTTCGTGCTCCAGCCGGCGGCGCCACGGAAGGCGAGGATGGTGTTGGTCGTCGCGGTGGAGCCTTCGGCGGCGTCCGGGGCGTCGCTGCTCTGGAAGGCGAGCGCGTTGCCGTCGGCCCGGACCGCTTCGACGACCAGTTCGGACAGCCCTCCGACAGGGGCGGAGTTGTTCAAGCCGGGCGTGACGAGTTCGTAGGCGCGACAATCGGGAAGGCGACTCGATGCGCCCACTCGCGAGCTTTCGTTAGGACACGCCGCCGCGGCCTCGCCGGCGGTGCCGGCGAGGAGCGCGAGGGCGCAGGTCGCCCCGGCGAGGGCAACTTGGGTACGTCGCTTCATCTAGTTCAGCCAGGAACCCAGACTGGGGAGCCAGCCAGCCGAGGCTCGCTTGCTCGCGGCTCGGTCGCTGTGCTTGGCGCCTTTCCCCTTTCCGTGCTTACCCTTGCGGCCCTTGTGGTGCTTCTTCTTGCCGCAACCGTTGGCGATCGTCGGCTTCAGGTTCAGCACCGCGCCGTTCTGGCCGGTGAAGGTCGCGATCGCCTTCTGCGGTTTCCTACAGAGGTTTTCCGAGTTTTCGAGCAGCGAGTACTTCGGTCCACCCTTGAGGTTGAGTTCGAATTTTTCGACCGGGGCGTCGGGGACCGCTTCGAAGGTGTTGCGGATCCCCTTGTTCGGACCGGAGTCGACTTTGCCGACCAGCAGCACTTTGATCTGGCCGTTCAATTCGGCGACCAATGCGGGCAGCTTGTAGCCGTAGCCACCGACCAGGTAGACCGGGCCTTCCAGCGGTTTGTCGAGCAGCGGCGTCCAGGCCTTGACCTGTCCGTAGATCGATTTCGCCGGGCAGGCGCCCGCGAGCAGGACCGGTTTGGTGCAGGTCTTGTTCAGGTTGGACTGGTCGATGAACTCGGAGTGCGGCAGGTTGACCTGGGCCGAAGCGATGTTCGCGTAGGAACCCTTCGGGTAGGTCAGCACTGCCTTGAGGGCGGGATGGCCGGCGTGTTCGGTGGAGCCCTTGAGGCTCAGCTTCAGAGACGGCTTGAAGCCGAGCTTGTTGCAGCCCGCGACCTGGAAGGCGGTCGACGGACCGGCGCTCGCTCCGCTCGAGCCGACGATCGTGGCGTTGATCGTCTTCGCCGCGCAGTTGGTCGGGTTGAGCGTGAAGTCCACCCGATCGATCTGGGTCACGAGCGAGCGGATCCGTAGCGGCACCCCGTCCAGCATCTGCGGGATCGGGTCCGTCTTCACCGTCACCTGGGCGGTTTCCGGATCGACGAAGGCGGCGGCGCGGACGACCACGTCACCGAGGTCGAACGGGCCGGCGACGGCCGGGGTGATGAAGACGAAGCTCAGCGGAGCCCCCTTATACGGGCCGGCGAGATAGGCCTTGCCTTCGGTGTAGTACGGATCAGAGCCCGGCCCGGCACCGACGACGACGCTGCCGATCCGGCTTGCCGCCGGACACGACGGGCTGGCCTGCTCGGCCGCCCCGCTCTTGCCCGCGGTCGAGGCGATCGCCGCCTCCGAGCAGTACGGGATCCCGGCGAGCTTCGCCAGGAAGCCCTTCGGCATCGTCAGGTTGAGCGCGCCGAATTCTTGTTCACCATCGTTCCGGGTCAGCTTGAGGACGAACGGGCTGGCCGCACCCGCGGCAGCGGATACCGTCCCGGCGCTGAGGCCGGGGCTGAACGGCCGCGCGGTCGCACTGGCCGGACACGGCGAGCCGCCGGGACCCGTCGCCACGTTGAAGCTCGAGCTCGGCGTCGCGTCCGGCGTCTGGGGCGCACTCCACGGCGTCAGATCACTGGTGGTCGTGAAGGTGCCGCAGGTGACGGGCGTCGCCAACGGCGCCCGCGGGCCGGACTTCAGGTTCACCTGCAGGTGTTTGACAGGCAGCTGCGGGTTGTTCGTGAACGTTGCCGTCAGCTGGCCCGTGGCCTTGTCGGCGACCGCGGTGCCGGGGAGCTTGAAGTTGATCCCGTAGCGCGGGTAGTCGAGCTGCAGCAGCAGACGGAAGGTGCCGTCGTGGTTGCCGCCGAGTGGCAGGTCACCGGGGTGGGGCTTCAGCAGATAGACGTCACCCGGGATCGGTTCGGCGCCGACTACATCGTCAGTGACCGGGTCGTGCGACGCGAGCAGGGGCGTCGTCGCCGTCACGGTGCCGATCTTCGAGGTTTCCGGACAAGTCACCGGGTCCGTCGTGTCGTAGTGGACATGGTCGCCGGTGGGATCCGACGCGAGGTCCGAACAGGCACCAAGGCCAGTCGCCGAGGACGGTGAGATCGTCATTCCGGCTGGCAGCCTCGTGGTGATGTTCCTGAGCTCCGGTGCCTGGGGCATCGAGGGGTCGTAGGTGGTGTTGGGGTCAGTCGGATCGTTCGACTGCGCGAAATCGATGCCGACAGCGAGGCCCGCCGGCTGATCGGCTTGGAGCACTCCCGCCTGAAGCGGCTGGACGTCGAGTTTCGTCTGTGCGAACTGTGCCGCGAGGTCAGGGTTATTACAACCGGTCACCGGCGGAGCCGGGAAGGTCGCCTTCTTCCAAGCCGGATCGGTCAGATCGGGCAGGCCCGAGGACAGTGAGCGCGCCGGGTTTTCCCAGGCATCGACCGACAGCTTCCAGATCGGAGTCGCGTCCGAGCAGTCGACCGGATTGACCAGGAACGGTGCTTCGATCCCGTTCGGAACGGTTCCGTTGAAGACCGTCGTGACATCCGAGATTCCTTCAGGACCGGACAGCCGGCTGGCGTTTATCGAGCCGATCGACAGTCCGTAAGATTCGGTCCGGGGGAGCGGCGTCACGACCAGGGTGACGATGACGCCGAGGAAGTTGAAGGCGAACTCCGCTGGATACCCGCGTTCGGGCTTGACGTTGTAAAGACCCAGACTTTCGCCGGTATGAATGCCCGCCGTGCCCACTTTCGAACCTTTCGGGCAAACGGACCCTTCGGGAAATTCGCCGAAGAAGCTAGGGATTTGCGAGATGTCACAGCGCGGAGCAGCCGCCGGGTTGCCGAAGAACCCGTTGACGAGGGTGACGTGAGCATCCTTGAGGTATTCCACGGGCGGATCTGATGGACCTTCTCTCGTCAGGGTGAACTCGGTCCGATTCTGTTCCGGATGTCCACCAGCCACCGTGTAGGGGGCACCGCCTTCGCTGGTCACAGATTCGAAGCTCGTGGCCGTCCATTCCGGGTTGGCTGCGGAAGCCGTCGGAACTGCGTTAAGAAGGATGCAGAAAACGATCCCGACCAACCATACGGCGTGAGTCTTGAGATTTTGGGTTGTTCGGACTTCCGACGTCACGTCTGCGGTCTCCTTCTGTTTGGCGTTTCGGACTCGATCGTTGACCGCAGAGATCACTTTGAACCTCCGTGCTCGCCCTTTGCACCTCGTTTGTCCTGCTTGTGCTTCTTCTTGCCGTGCTTCTTCACGGGCTTCTTGGTGCACTTGCCCTTCTTCAGCACCTTGCCCTTGGGGCAGACCAGCCGGGGACCCGCTTCAGGAGCCCGTGACTGGCTGGTCGCCGGACCCGGTGATGGGGGAGCTCCGGCTCCCGATGGCTGGCAAGCTTCACCCGAGCAGACAGGAGCTTCTGGGAAGCTGAAGCCTCCATTCACCCTGGCGTCGTAGACGTCGAGGATGGCGTCGCCGTCGCTAGGCGTCAGTGCATCCCGAGTGGAGAAATAGATGTCCTGACCAGATCCATCGATCCGCCCCTTTTCACTGCCGAACCCGGCCGAGCCGCTGCTGATCAGGAAGACGTGTCCGTTGTTCCAGAGATAGATGTCTTTCGCGCCGTTCCCGTCGAGCGGACTCAACGCCCCGGTGGTTTCGAACACGACGGCCTGTCCGTCGTCGCTGATTGCATCGTGAGTGTTCCACCAACGACCCCCGTAGACATCGTCGTTGGAGTACTGCGTGAATACGGCGTCAGCTCCGTTGACGTTGCCACCGGTACCGGAAACAGAGGTCGACAGTCGGATCAGCGCGCCGGTCACGGTGTCGTAGCGATACACATCTCGCGCTTTGTCGGTATCGTTTGGAACAAGACGGCTCGCGGTGCTGAGAATCACGTACCGTCCGTCGGCAGTCATTTGTGGCTTGTATTCGTGAAAGCCGGGGCTCAGATCCGCAGTGCGCAGGTGACCGACAAAGCTCACTTGGCCAGCCGGATGTTCTGCGTCACTTCGCCACACATAGACGTTGTTTTCACCAGACTTCGCCACATCTCCCAGCGCGTCTTCATTGTTGGCGAGAACTCCGGTCGCAACGAACATGGCGGTTGAACCATCTTCGGATACGAAGACTTCTTCCGGGTTCACGCCAGCTCCGCCGGGTGCGTCGGAGATGTTCATGAGGGCACTCGGCTGGGACGCGGTGGCCAAACGGTAGACGTAGAGATCCACGCCTTCGTCGGTGTCTTCGTTGACGAGCTGCTGGGTCGTGGTGAAGAAGACGTCTGACCCATCGCCGGCCGCGCCCTGGAATTGGGGCGATATTGGCGCATTGCAGTCCGGACGGGTGCATCGTGATTCGGAGACCTCGTAGCTCGTGGCCGCCGGGGTGCCTCCGCCGACCCGGGCCCAGATCTCGTTGGTGGCCGGCCCGGCTGCACCGCAGCCGCCGAACGCCAGGAAGAAGATCGTGTGGACGTTTCTCGAAGTTGCCAGGCCCTGCGCGCCAACCGAACATTCCGAAACTGGCTGGTCAGCTGCGTCGAGATCGACTCGACGCGGGGCATCGGTGCCCGTGCCGACGATTTCGTATACACCCTGGCCGTACTTACCTGGGCCATACGGAGTCACCGCTCCACCCCCGTCGACCACCATCCGGGAGAAATCTGGAGTGGCGCCGATGACTTCTACTCCGAACGAATACCCGGGGCTCCATCCGGGGTTCGTGGTGCCGATCTGCGTGAAGTGCCCGTCGGGGCCCCGCAGGAAGGGCTCTCGATCGGGCGACGCCGCCTTCACCTGATGCGTCATCCAATACGAGGACTGCAGATCCTGCGAGTAGACGAGAGGCCACTCGGTTTCCAAAACGCCTTTGCCGCTGACCAATGCTTCGGGTCCTGCATACAGTGACCCAGTCGGTCCATTCAGATTCGGGATCGTCTTCCACCCGGAGGCGGTGCGATTGGCAACGTAATAGTTGCCAAAGCTGACACCGCCACCCATCCCCGAGTTTTCGATGTTCCCAGCCGTGCTGGCGTAGAGAAGAGAGCTACCGCCGAAGGCCCCGAGGTACCGGGCCGGATATCCTGACTTGTCCGGCGCGGTGATCTGCTCGTAGGCGCGGCATTCGGGCAGCGCCAGCGAGCTGTTTTCCTGCCGGAGATCTTCGTTCGGGCACGGTGGACCTTCAGGATTCAGAGTGGGGACGAAGGTGTTGTCTCCGCTGGAAGCCGTCCCGGCGGCGTTGGTGGCGACCAACTGGAAGTGATAGGTCGCACCGGGCGTCAAACCGGTCAGGCTGGCTTCGACCGTGATCGGGGCGCTGTTGCCGCCTTCGACCTTGACCGTGGTGTTGACGCTACCTACCCGTCCTTCTTCTACTTGAGGATCGGTATTCGTATTTTCCCCGGTGACCTTGGGCAGGTTGGCTTCGCCGAGCGGTCCGCCGAAGGTGACCACGTACGGGCCGCCCGATTCGTGGGCCACGCTCGAGATCCCACCCGAACCGATCGTCGACAGCCCTTCGAGCACTGCCTTGAATTCGGCGGCCGACGGGTGCTGGTCGGGCGTCGAGGCGGTGGTCCAAGGGATGTCCCCGGTCGTCTGCCCGCGAAAGGTGAAATTCACGTCGCCGGAGGGCGCGTCGACCGCCACTTCCTGGATCTCGTCGATGCCCGAAGGACTGGGCGAGCAGGGAGCCTGGAACACGTAGGACGCAGTTGGGCCATATTCGAAGTGGCAGTCGGTTACCTTGGAGCCAAGCGGGTTCACGATCCCTTCGATGGTGTAACCACCTTTGCCGTCCGACGCACCTGGTCCAGTTCTGACCGCAGGCACGTGGATCGGCGTCACGAAGTTCCCTTCAGCGACGGTTTCGTTCAATCCCCCAGCGTTGGTGGCGATCAGTTTCACCTGATAAGGGGTGTTGCCTTCGAGTTCCGTCGGTTCGAAAGCGACGGGTACGGTCCCTTCCCCACCTTTAACGACGCCAGCAGAGCCGCCGCCGAAACATTCCGGTTCACACTCGAAACGCCATTTGGTTTCGTAGCCCTGCCCATTGTCCAGAAGCGGGCCCGCAGGTGCGTTGGCATCTACCGTCCCCGAGAATTGGGCGCTTGAAGGCGTGAGCCCCGTGACCGAATCCAGAGTGACGATGGGCGAGTTGACGTGCCCGGTCGTGAAGGTTTCGTACGGCGGATTTTGCGGGAAAAAGAAAACTTCTTCATTACCACTGTCGAAGTGACCTACAAGCACCACTTTGTATTCGTAGGTGGTATCGGGTGCCAGCGAGACTTCGAAGCTGTCGTCGAAGCTGGTGCCCGGTTCCGAGGGTGGACTAAAGACTTCCTGGTGCCAATAGTCTTCCGGTTCACCTTTGCTGCTGATGATTTCGATTATGACGAAATCCAGTTTCCCGCTGGGTACCTCGAAGTGTGAGTTGAATTTGGCCGAGATGTAACCGGGTTCCACGGTGGTCGTGACAGTCGGAGGGGCGGCAGCGGCAGATGCGGTCCCGAAGGCGAGGCTCGCGAGCAGCGCGACCGCCCCGAGCAGCGATGCCGTCATTAACGATCGCTTCGCGCACGCGCGAAGCGATGACGCACCGCTACCGCCGGAAGCACCGGTAGCGCCATGGCCGGCGAAAGCACGAACGAAGAGGCTCCGGAAACTGTCGGAGCCGTGGCTTGATCCCGCGGACGGTGCCTTCGCGTGGCGTCTCACTTATATCTCTCCTTGCTCTGACCGGCTTTCTTTCCTGGCTCCTCAGAACTAGTCGAAGAACTCAGGCCCCCTGGCCGATTCGTTGATCCCTGTCCCCAAAAGCTGGCAGACCGGAGCAATGTACGCGCTCTGACAAGATTTGTCAAGAGCGGTACACAGACCGTGAATACAAGTGCCCCGGGCCGATTCGACCGGCCCGGGGCACCCGAGTGGATGGACTACGAATAGATGTTGACGAGCATCGTCGTCACGCCCGAGATGGTCGAATTGCCGACCGCGGCGCAGAACGTCGATGCCGGACAGCTGACCCCGAGAAGCGTGGCCGAAGTGCTGCCTTTCGGAAGCGGCACCGTGTCCTGCGACCAGGCGGTCCCGTTCCAGCGCTCGGCCAGTGACCGAACGGTTCCTTCGGCCGTGTAGCTCCCGACCAACACGCATTCCGTGGCCGAGCGGCAGGTCACCTCAGTGCCGGTGCTGGCAGTCGAACCAGTCGGGCTTACCGGTAGCTGCATCACCCAGGAGGTCCCGTTCCAGCGGCGGACGATCAGTTTGCCCGAGCCCTGTCCGACGGCGGTGCAGGCGGTCGTTGCCGTGCAGGAAACGCTTTCAAACAGACCGGTGACACCAGTCGCCACCTGTTTCCATTCGGTTCCGTTGTAGAACTCACTGAGCGCACCGGCGCCGACCCGGCCAACAGCCACACACGACGTGCCGGAGGTGCAGGACACGTCCGAGAGCCGGCTTTCGACCCCTTCTGTGCTGGGACTGGTCTGCTGGCTCCAAACCCCACCGCTTACTTTCTCGATCAGGGTTTTCGAGGTCGTAGAAGCGCTGGTCGCCTTGGTGGTCCCGACCGCCACGCAGTAGGACGGCGAAGTCGTGCACGTGACGCCATTCAATTCGGTGAATTCGTCGGCGCCTGGCACCACCGGTTTCTCGATCGTCCATTTGTAGAGCCCGGATTCATAAGCCATTCGCATGGCGAAGGGCTTACGCGTTTCAGCTTTCGGCGTGTAGTAGCCGACCGCCTCGCAAAACATTTCGCTGACGCAGTAGATCGATTCGAGAACGGCACCGGGATATCCCGTGTAAGAAATGGATTCCGGCCAGGTGTTCCAGAAACTTGCTTCTCCAATTACGAGCAACGGCTTGGTGCCCGACGGGGACGTGGTGCTTCCGACTCCGATGCAGCCATAGATCGAAGCGGAGATAAAGGTAGGACAAGACACGTCCCTGATTACGTTGGCGGTTGATTCCGGTGGCGGATGCGGTGGTTCGTGCACAGACCATGCTGGCGTCGCCGAGGCTGATCCGACCACGGACATCAGGATCGCGCCGGCGCACAGGCCTAACGCGATCAGACGATGACTGGTTTTCATCTCTCTCCCTTTTTGGAGTTCGTTTGTAGGCGCCCGCAACCCAGCGGGCTGCCTCAACGTACCCTCGTGTGTTCCCAAGTGTCAAGCTTGGTACATAACCTCTAGGCGTGGCAGTTGGACGGATGGACGGCCCAGGATGGAAAGCGGCCCGTCCCTGGGAAAGGACGGGCCGCGCAGGAAAACGCCGGGCCGGGTCCAGGGAAAGGCCGAGCCACGGCACCGCTCGGACGGCTGTCGACCTTGATAGGCCGATGTCCAAAGCGAGGTCAGACTACGCCGTCGGAAGGCCGTCTGTCAAGGCGGGTACACGAATGCCTTATCCCCCGACTGTCTGCTCTGTACCTCGCTTTACATGACGTGGGCCCCGCGCCCGTCTATCTTGAGTCCGCGATGGAGACGACCGAGACGACACGGGAATCCGAGGATCGGGCGGAGGCGCGGTACAAGCGGCTGCGTAGCGGGCCACACCGGATGACGCCTGAGCAGGTGGCGGCGAATCAGCGCGCCCGGCTCGAGGCGGCGATGATCGAGGCCGTCGCCCGGCATGGCTATGCCGCGGTGACGCTGCGGGAGCTGGTCGGCCTCGCAGGCGTCTCGAAGCAGACTTTCTACCAGCACTTCGAGTCGAAGCAGGACTGCTTCCTCGCGACTTTCGACGCGATCGTGACGGAGGCGTTGAAGCGGGTCGGCGGGGCCTATCGCGCCCAGACGAAGGGGGACTTCCGCGAGCGGCTGCTTGCGGCTCTCCATGCGTTCATGGACCTGGTCGTGCAGGCGCCCGAGGCGGCAGCGCTCGTCGGCGTCGAGTCGCTGACCCTGGGCTCGGCGGGAGTCGGGCACCGCGAGCGTGGCTCCGAGCCTTTCGAGGAGATGGTGAAGCAGAGCTTCCAGCACTCACGCTCGCGCATCGACGTGTCCGAGACGATGGTGCGGGCGGTGGTCGGCGGATGGCGCGGCGTCGTCTACCACCGGCTGCGGGACGGACGGGAGGGGGAGCTGCCCGGGCTCGTGCCGGAGCTGGTCGACTGGGCCCTGTGTTACCAGCGCCGCCCGAGCGCGGCGCTGAACGCCGCGGTGCGGGGGGTGGAAGATCCGGTGCGGGTGGCGGTCGAGGACCGCTCGCCGGTGCCGCTCTCCGAGCCCGCTTCCTCCAAGCGCTCGCGGGCGGAGCTCACCCAACGTGAGCGGATCCTGCGTGGCGCCGCCCAGGTGGTGGTCGACAAAGGCTACGACGCGCTCAGCATCCCCACGATCAGCGCCGCTGCGGGCACCTCGAACCAGACCTTCTACGAACATTTCGAATCCAAGCGGGACGCCTTCCTCGCCGCCTTCGACCTCACCGCCTCGAGCGCCCTGCGTTATTGCGCCGCCGCGTTCGCCGCCGGGGAAGGACGCCCCGAAGCGGTCGGCACGGCGATCCGCGGCCTGCTCGACTACATCTCCACCCACGAGCTGTTCGCCCGCCTCGCCTTCTTCGAGGTGCCGACGGCCGGGCCCGTCGCCCTCGATCGTGCCGACGAGACGCTGAAGGCATTCAATGCCTACCTGCGCCCGCCGCTCGCCCCCGAGGGGATCGGCGGCCCGGTGTCGGACGTGGTGATGGAGGCGATCGGCACCGGCACCTGGGTGGTGCTGCAGTACGAGATCGCCCATGGGCGTCGCGAGCAGATCGCCGACGTCGGTCCCGATCTCTGCGCCGTGGCCCTGGCGCCGTTCGCCGCCGCGAACCGGCGCTAGTCGGGCCGAAGCGCCTGTCGCCGCGCCTCGTCGAGGCCGAGGTACGGCATCAAGAGCACCTCGACCAACTGCGGCTCCAGTGCCGGCAGGGCGGCGGGTTCCTCGGCCAGCAGGTGCTCGCTGATGACCGACGCCACGCCGCCGACGAGAAGGCGCTCGGTGGCTGGCGGCAGCAGTGCGGCCCGTGGATAGGCGGCCCGACCGCGGAGCAGGAGGTCGGCGAGCCGGCCGAGGAATGCGTACTGGCGCTCGGCGGCGGCCATCGAGGCGGCCGTCGCCTCGACCATGAACACGCGGGCGAGCGGACTGGCTTCGACGAAGATCGCGAGCACCGCGTGAACCGCCGAGCGCACCCCGTCCGGCCAGTCCTCGGCGGCATCACCGGCGCCGATCACCTCGGTCCAGAGGCGCTCGAGGAAGGCGTCCTGAGCGGCCACGAGGCCTTGTTCCTTGGTGGCGAAGTATTCCTGGCACCGCTTCAGCGGAATGCCCGCGTAGCGGGCCACCCGCTCCATGTCGAGGCTCCGGTACCCGAGCTCCGAAGCAGCCTTCGAAAAAGCTGCCACCACCCGCGCCCGCTCCTCGGCGAGTACGCCAGAATCCCCAGCTTCTTCAGGCCCGCCCGACGTCACGGCGGCGGAGACTAGCCGTCGGCCGGAACCGCTGTCAAGCTGGGTACACGACCTGTCCGAAGGCAGCAGGAAAAATTCGGTAGGGAGGAGTGGGGAACCTCGGTCCCGCTCGATTCCGAGCGTGCGATTTTCCGTGGGTGACCCGATCGGCCTACGCTAACCGGAATGTGACCACTCGTCTACAAAGCGTAATTGACTGCTGTAGCCGATTGCAATGTGCGATTCTGGCCCACCATTGACCCTGTGCGATGGGCGGTACTGGGCTCGAACCAGTGACCCCTTCCTTGTAAGGGAAGTGCTCTCCCAACTGAGCTAACCGCCCGCGCCCGCGGCGTCCGCGGGCTCCGATCGTAAAGGCTAGCCCTGGGGGCGCAACTCGACCGGCAAGGTCTTCAGCTGGTTGGCGAAGGGCGATTCGACGTGGCGGGGCTCGCCGGCGATCTCGATCTCGGGGTAGCGGGCCAGGGTCTCCTCGATCAGGATCCGCAGCTCGAGGCGGGCGAGCGCGGCACCGAGGCAGAAGTGGCGGCCGCCGGCGCCGTAGGCCTGGTGCTCGGCCCTGCGGCGCAGGTCGTAGGTGTCGGCGTCCTCGTAGCGCTCCTCGTCGCGGCAGGAGGACGGGTACCACATGACCACCTTGTCGCCGGCTTGGATCGGTTGGCCATGCAGCTCGGTGTCGACGGTCGCGGTGCGGCCGAAGTGGGCGAAGGCGGGGTACATGCGCAGCGCCTCCTCTACCGCGTCCGGGATCAGCCCCGGGTCGTCGCGCAGCAGCCGGCGCTGCTCCTCGTCTTCCATCAGCGCCCGCATGCCGCTGCAGAAGGTCGCCTTGGTCGAGTCGTTGCCGGCCGCCATCAGCAGGAAGAAGCCCATCACGATCTCGTGCTCCTCGAGGCTCTCGCCCTCGACTTCGGCATGGACGAGGACGCTGGTGAGATCGTCGGTCGGCTGCTCGCGCCGGTCGGCGATCATCCGCCCGCAGCTGGCGAAGATCTTCGGCAGCACCTCCGCCGCCACCGCCTCGACGCCGTCCGGGTTCATGTCCTCGTCGTTGGCGGCGAGCGTCGCGTTCATCATCTCCGCCCACATCTGGTCCTCCTCGGGCGGGATCCCCATGAAGCTGCCGATCACCCGGGCGACGACCGGCTGGGCGACGTCGGTGACGAGATCGCAGCGGTCGCGGCCCTCGAGCCGGTCGAGGACGCCGCGGGTGATGTCGCGGATCTGGTCTTCGTGATCGGCGATCCGCTTCGGCGTGAAGCCGCGCTGGAACAGCGCCTTCAGTCGGTCGTGCTTGGGCGGGTCCATGCCGATGAACATCGCCTGCTGGAGCTCCAGCGGCATGATCGCGTTCTTCAGCGCCGTCATCCCGCCGATTTCAGACGAGTAGGTCTGCCAGTCGCGGCTGACCGCGTGGACGTCGTCGGCCCGGGTCACCGACCAGAAGCCCTCTTCCTCGGGAAATTCGCTGAACCCCGGCGACCAGTGGACCGGGCACTCGCGGCGCATCCGGGCGAACAGCTCGTGGGGCGGGCCATCGGCCCAGTGCTCGGCATCGGCGACCTGCAAGCCATCAAGCGACATCTCTGCTCCTCACCTTTGCTCTCCTTGGCCCACCTTAATCGACGTTGACGATCGAGCAGATCGCCGGCGCGGCGGGGGTCTCGCGCTCCTCGGTCTACTTCTACTTCAGCGACAAGGTCCAGATCCTGGTGCTGCTCTACGGCGAGGTCTTCGAGGAGATGTCGGCCGAACTCGAGCGCTGGTTCGCCGATCCCGACAAGCACTCCGAACCGTGGTCGCGCACCACCATCGCCGCCGCGGTGACGATCGCCCGCCGCAACTCGGGCGTGGTCCGCTCGGCCCTCGACAACCGCTGGACCAACCCCCAGATCGACGCGGTCTGGACGAGCTATTTCGACCGGACCGTCGACCGCGCGACGACCCTGATCGAACGCGAGCGCGATGCCGGCCTGGCCTCCCCCGCCGGACCGCCGGCCGCGGCGATGGCCCGCGCGCTGATGCATATGACCATGGAGAGCATCCATGAACTCCTGCGCTCGGGCGGCGGCGAGAGGCCGGCGGCGGAGCTGGTCGACACCCTGACCGTCCTCTGGGCGCGCGGGGTCGGTACCGAACCCGCCTAGTTGAGAAACCCGCAGCTCGGTTTCTTGCCTGGCGTCGCCCGTCGACCGAGGGTTCGCCACGAGCAGATCACCGACCACAGTCACTAGCCGTAGTTCCTCGGCACGTTGTTCAGCAGGCTGCTCGTCAGGCGCATCGACGATCACCATCGAAGCGCTTCGACGAATCTGGAAATGGACGGCTCGCTGGTCTACGACAAGTTCGCCCCCACGGCGCCCGCGACGAAATTCACCGTGGTCAGACTCCGCGAATGCGTCGGTGGCGGAACCTTCTCCGCCTCTGAATAGCAAGCGATCAACCACATGCATCGAGGACCTGGGCTCCATAGAGTTCAGCGTTCGCGCATGCCCTCCGAGCAGAAGCCGCCCATCTCGTTGCCTCGCAACCAGTTCATCGCCCTGATCGTCGGCGTCTGCGTCCTCAGCGCGGCGATCGGGTCGGGGCTGGCGTTGTTGGCGCAGACCGGGCCGAAGGGGCCGGCGGGAGACCGCGGGCCGCGCGGGCACGTTGGCAAGCAGGGGCCGGAAGGGCCGGCCGGGGAATCGGCCGGGGAAGAACTCGGGGCGCTCGAAGGCGAGGTCGAAGAACTGCGCGCCGAGGTCGAAGAGGGCGGCGAATCGGGCGGCGAAGTCGTCGAACTGGAAGAACGGGTGGAAGCGCTCGAAGAAGAAGTCGAAAGCTACGCCGGGTTCGCGGAAGAAATCTGCGGCGAAGGCAGCTTCATCTGCTGAGTAACCTGGCGGAGATGGATACCTCCCTGCTCTGGCGCTCCGCCCTCGTGCAGCTCGTCTCGGTCGGGCTCCTATTCGTGATCCTGGCGCTGGCGCTACCGAAGAGCTTCTTCGAAGCCTGGGGCTGGTTGACCGGGCCGGTCGCCTGGATGGGCTGCGCGGCGATCACCGCGCGGGTGCTGAAGATGGACCTCAACGACACCTTGCTGGGGGCGCTGCTGGCCGGACTGCCTAGCGTCGTCGCGGTCCTGGTCGGCGCCCACGAGGTCGGCGGGATCGTCTCGATCGTCCTCTTCGGACTGTGGTGCGGATGGGGCCCACGCCGGGAGGTGGCTGCGTGAGTGTCTCGCCTGAGACCCCGCTGCACGGCAGCTGCGGCTGCGGTGCGATCAGCTTCGAGGTGCGCGCCCCGTTCGAACTCGCCCGCTACTGCCACTGCCACCGCTGCCAGAAGCGGACCGGGACCTCGTGCTCGGCCAACGCCCGGGTCGCTCGCGCGGCGGTCGACATCAGTGGCGCCGAGCACATCCGCTCCTGGTCGCCCGAGGGCGGCGCGCCGAAGCACTACTGCGGCGAGTGCGGCGGCCACGTCTTCTCCGGACCGCTCGACGAGGAGAAGATCGTGATCCGCCTCGGCGCGATCGACGGCGACCCGGGCATCCGTCCCGAGTACCGCATGTGGGTCAGCAGCGCCGCGGCCTGGGAGGAGATCCCCGACGACGGCCTGCCGCGCTACCCCGAGGCCGGCCCCGCCTAGACGTCGTCGCGGCTCAGAGCGCGGACCCGCGTGCGGCGCGGTCGGCGCGACGTGCGGTGGACGGTGAACTCGGGCTCCGGTTCGGACCTGGCCTGCGGCTTGGCGGATCGGTCCTCCTCGCCGCGCCGGGCGCGGACGAAGTCTTCGAATCCGACCCGGGCGCAGAACGAGGCGGCGCCGAGGATCAGGACCAGGAGCCCGGTCCCGGCCGAGCCGAAGAGCGCGGCGAGGAAGGCGACCGCCATCAGGCACCAGAAGAGCCGGCCGAAAGCCTCGGCGATGCCCGCCATCCGATCCAGGTCCGAGAAGTCGATCCGCATAGGGACGGATTCGACCCGCCAACCCTCTGTCCTTCGTCGCCCACAGGGCTACGAAGGACAGAGGCCATCTGCGACTAGCTGTCCTCCTCGATCATCTGCTCGACCAGGTCGATCTGCTGGCGGTTGTAGATGATCCCGGCGCGTAGGACGGTGGCCGGACCGGTCCAGCCCGGCGCCAGCTTGACCGCCTCCAGGTAGGCCTCGAGTTCCTCCACCTTCCTGCGGTAGAACTCGAGCCGCTCCTCGAGCAGCGGGTCCGGGTCGGCGCCGGCGAAGATTTTCAGCAGCAACTCGTCGCGCAGCTGCGGCGGCGCCGCGACCGGCTCGTCGGCCCAGTCGCGCAGGGCCTTGCGGCCGGCGTCGGTGAGCGCATAGCGCCGGCGCCGGCGGCCGCCGACCTCCTGCCGGGAGGACAGATAGCCGCCCGACTCCAGGCGCGCCGGCTCCTGGTAGGCCGTCGTGTGGGGGACGGGCCAGAAGTTCTCGACCGAGCTCTCGAGCGCGTCCTTGATCTCGTACGAGGTCAGTTCGCCGAACCGGTCGAGCAGGGCGAGCAGGGCGTAGGAGGTACCGGTGAGTTTGATCGGCTTGCTTTTCATCGTTCGTGGCGTATAGTTCCACACGTACTATTAGACACCCTCGACGACGCGGGAGGCGGACGATGGCGGAGACGGTGAAGTCCTATGACGCGGTGATCGTAGGCGGCAGCCTCGCGGGCTGCGCGGCGGCGACGATGTTGGGACGGGCCGGCGCCCGAGTCGCGGTGGTGGAGAAGAGCCCCGACCCGGCGGCCTTCAAGCGGATCTGTTCGCACTTCATCCAGGCCTCGGCGGTGCCGACGCTGGAACGTCTGGAACTGGTCGAGCCGATGCTGGCGGCGGGCGCGGTGCGCTCGCGCTTCAACGCCCACACGCCGTGGGGCTGGATCGAACCGCCGCCGGAGACCGCCGCCCTGGCGATCAACCTGCGGCGCGAGAAGCTCGATCCGATGGTCCGCAAGATGGCCGCCGCGACGCCTGGGGTCGAGCTGCTGCTCGGCCAGACGGTCACCGGGCTGCGGCGCGAGGGCGGCGCCTTCCGCGGCGTGGTCGCCCAAGGCCGTGATGGCGCCGAGACCGACTTCGAGGCGCCGTTGACGATCGGCGCCGACGGCCGCGACTCGCGGATCGCGAAGCTCTCCGGGGTCAAGGTGAAGACCTACCCGCACGGCCGCTTCGCCTACGGCGGCTACTTCGAAGGGGCGGCGCCACCGCGCGAGGACCCGACCACCGCCTCGATCTGGCTGATGGACCCCAACTGGGCTGCCGCCTTCCCCTCCGACGACGGCCTCCTCTTCTGCGCCGCGATGGCGACCATGGATCGGCTGCCGGCGTTCAAGGAGGACCCCGAGGCGGCCCTGCTCGCCTACTTCGACGAGGTGCCGGAGGCGCCGGGACTGCGCGCCGCTCGGGTCGCCGCCGATCCCGGCGTGGTCGGCAAGATCGACATGACCAACCGGATGCGCACCCCGACCGCGCCCGGCCTGGCGCTGGTCGGCGACGCCGCCCTCGCCACCGACCCGCTGTTCGGGGTCGGCTGCGGCTGGGCCTTCCAGTCGGCCGAATGGCTCACCGACGCGGTCGCTCCGGCGCTGCGTGGCGAAGAGGGCCTCGAAGCGGCCCTGCGCCGCTATCGCCGCCGGCACTCGCGCCACCTGCGCGGCCACGCCTGGATGATCCACGACTACGCGACCGGGCGGAAGATGCAGCCGCCGGAACGGGTGCTGTTCTCCGGCGCCGCGCGCGACCCGCGGGCGGCGAGGGTCTTCGACTCCTTCGGGGCGCGCCAGATCGGCGCGGGTCGCATGATGGCGACCGGCATGCCGCTGGCGGTCGCCGCCAACGTGCGGCATGCGCTGCGGCGCCGGCGGGGCGGGGCGGAGTCGCCGGCGAGCGCCGGGGCCGGGGCGGGGAGCCACGCCTGATGGCGACCGAGGCTGCCGGCGCCGCGGTCCGCCGACGCCGCTTCGAGGCGGCCGGGACCTCTTCGCGCCTGGTCGAAGCGGGGCCCGAGGGAGCGTCCACGGCGGTCGCCTTCCTGCATGGCAACCCGGGGTCCTCCGACGACTGGGAGCCGCTCGTCAGCGCCGTCGGGGGAACCGGCATGCGGGCGCTCGCCTTCGACCTGCCCGACTTCGGCGAGACGATCGCCCCGGCCGGGTTCGAGCACTCGGTGCCCGGCTACGCGGCATTCGTCGACGCGGCGCTGGCGGCGCTCGGGGTCGAGCGCGTCCACCTGGTCCTGCATGACTTCGGCGGGCCGATCGGGCTCTACTGGATCGCCGGCCACGCCGACCGACTAGACAGCCTGACCCTGATCGACATCGGCATCCTGCCCGGCTACAAATGGCACCGGCTGGCGCGGATCTGGCGCACCCCGGTGCTCGGCGAGATCTTCCAGGGGACGGCGACGCGGGGCGCCTTCCGCTTCCTGGTCAACCGCGACGAGCCGCGCGGGCTGCCGCGGCCGTTCGTGGAAAGGATGTTCGATCACTACGACCGGCGGACCAAACGGGCCGTGCTGAAGCTCTACCGGGCGACCGACGAACCGGGCTCGCCCGACCCGGAGCTGCTGGCGGCGCTGCGCGAGCGCGGCGAGCTGCCGGCGCTGGTGATCTGGGGCGATGGCGACGCCTACCTGTCCTCGAGCTACGCCGAGCGCCAGCGCGAGTTCTTCCCCACCGCCGAGGTCAACGTCCTCCCCCACAGCGGCCACTGGCCCTTCGTCGACGCCCCCGAGGACGTGGAACGCCTGCTCCTCGCCTTCCTCGCCAAGCTCCCGGGTTGATGGGCCGAAAAGCGCTCATATGGAGCGCTTTTCGGCCCATCAACATCGTCAGTGCCACCATGCGTCGAGGACGCGGCGCCAGTTGGACCAGGCGATCAGCTCGAGCTCGGGCTCGCTGAAGCCGACGGCGCGGAAGGCGTCGAGCAGCTTCGGCAGGCCGGCGACGTCGCCGAGCGGGCCGGGGATCGTGGCACCGTCGAAGTCGGAGCCGAGGCCGACGTGCTCCACCCCGATCCGGTCGGCGACGTAGCGGGCGTGGTCGGCGATCGCCGAGAGCGGCGTGTCGGGGTCGTCGGCCATGTCGGCGCGGATGAAGGCGGTCGCGTAGACGATCCCGACCAGGCCATCGGTCTCACCGATCGCGTCGAGCTGGGCGTCGGTGAGGTTGCGCGAGGCCGGCGAGACGGCGTGGGCGCCGGAGTGGCTGGCGACCAGCGGCCCCGCCTCCAGCCTGGCGACGTCCCAGAAGCCCTTTTCGTTCAGGTGGCTGAGGTCGATCAGGATCCCCATCTCGGCGCATGCCTCGACCAGGGCGATGCCCGCGTCGGTGAGGCCGGGTCCGATGTCCGGCGAGGAGGGGAAGACGAACTGGACGCCGGTGGCGAAGGCGTTGGCGCGGCTCCAGACCGGGCCGATCGAGCGCAGGCCGGCGGCGTACCAGGCGGGCAGCGCTTCGAGGCCGGGGTCGATCGGCTCGGCGCCCTCCATGTGGAGGACGGCGACCGGCGGCGCGCCCTCGGCCAGCGCCCCGTCGACGTCGTCGATCGAGCGCGCGACCGTCACCTCCCCCGCCCGCTCGAGGGCGAACAGGCGCCCGGCCGCCGCGCCGGCGTCGGCGGCGGCGACCTCGTAGGGGACCGGCTCCGCAAGAGGCTCGACGAATGTGCCGCCATCGGCGCCGAACCCGTGGCCGATCGACGCCGGGCCTTCGTCCCCGGGCGAGGAGGTGAAGAGGGCGAAGATGCCGCCCCGCACGCCCCCCGCACGCATCCGCGGGAGGTCCAGGTGCCCGCCCTCGCGCCCGCTCGCGAGGCGCGCGTGGTCCTCGCTGGTCAGCGCGTCGTTGTGCCCGTCGAAGACCGCGATCACGCGGCCGAGATTACCCGCCACCCCACGTGTTGATGGGCCGAAAACTTGCCTATATGGCAAGTTTTCGGCGCATCAACACCGTCCCTCGCTTGGGGCCGGGGCGGGTTCGGCCGCTCGGGCTTCGGCGAGGACGCGGGGGGCGAAGTCGTCGAGGACGGCGTGGGCGGCCTCGTTCAGCGGCGGCTCGAGGGCGAGCAGGCTTTCCAGGTGGCGCTCTGCCCAGGCGATCGCGAGGCCCGGCGGGATGCCGCTCTCCTCCGCCCCGCCGAGCACCACCTCCGGGCCCGTCTCGCGGTTCAGCCGGCTGGTCGGGCCCGCGGCGCGCGCCGGGGCGCCCGGCTCCGGCGCGGGCGGCTCCTCCCCCGCCCCGATCGCCCTGCCGAACGTGGCGAACCAGTCGCGCCGCGCCTCCCACTCCTGATCGAACGGCCCGCACGCCGCCGCCACCCAGGCGGCCTGCGAGTCGAGCGGAGCCAGCGGCGCGATCCCGGAGGCGTCGTGCATCAGCCGCGCCACCCGCCGCACCCGCGTCGCCCCGCCGACCAGCCTCGCCAGCGCGTCGAGATCACGGCGGGCGGAGCCGTTCTCGGCGAGGTACTCGCGCACCGTCTCGTCCAACCGCAGCGCCGCTTCCGAGGCTTCGATCGCGACCGGCTCGATCGGGTCCGCCTTGCGCACCCCGAGCATCGTCGCGATCGTCGTGTCGAGGTAGTGCGCCGCAGTCTCATAAGCGCCGCCGATCGATTCGCGCAGCACGTCCGCGGCCCCGCGCGGCCAGAAGAGGAAGCCGGTGACGAGGCTGACCGCGCAGCCGATCGCGACGTCCTCGATCCGCACCACCCCGACCGACCAGCCGACCGGGTTCAACAGGTTGAAGAGGACGACGATCACGACCGTGAAGCTCGCCTGACCGGCGGTGAAGGAGATCGCCCGCGGCGAGTAGGCGCCGACCAGGACCGCGAACGGCAGCACCGCCCAGAGCAGCCCCGGCTCGGCGCCGAGCGCGGCGACGATCAACCCGCCGACGACGATCCCGATCACGGTGCCGGTCAGCGCCTCGACCACCGTGGTCCCGGTCGCCAGGGCGCTCGAGCGCAGCACCGAGATCGTCCCCAGCACCACCCAGAAGCCGTTCTGCGCGTTGGTCAGCTTGGCGACGAGGACCGCGAGCGCCAACCCGGCCGCGCCGCGGACGCTGTTGCGGAGCCAGACCGAGCCCATGCGACGGTGGGAGTCGGCGATCCGCCGGGTCGCGCGCAGGCCGGCGCGGCTGGTGGTCAAGGTCGGCTCGCGCGGCGCCTCGCCGCCCGCCGCCTGGACCGCGTGGCGGCCGATCTGCAGCGCCGCGAAGGCCAACCCGCGCAGCCGGTAGGCCTCGTTCAGCTCGGCGGTGACCCGCTTCGCGTCGTCCTCGACCCGATGCTCGGCGAGCTCCGCCAGGAAGGCGCGGCCGATCGCCCGGTGGTCGTCGGAGAGGCCCCGCAGCTCGTGACCGTCGTCGCCAGGATCGTTGGTGCGCAGGCGCTCGGCGGCGCGGCGGAGCGCCTCCGGGACCGCCGCTTCGACCGCCTCGCGCTCAGCCGCGAAACCGCTCGACACCGACGCCGGCGCGGGCTGCTCGCGGGCGAGCACGTCGAACCAGTCGAGGTCGTCGATCAGCCGGCCGATCGCCGCGGTGCGGGCGCCGACCCCGCTCGGCCGGTGGGGAATCGCGACGAAGGCGTTGCGGGCGGCGACGGTCGCCTCGTAGGCCTCCATCGACAGTTCGCCGAGCCGTTCCTCCTCCACCTGACTCGGCCGCTCGCCGGTCCGCGCCACCGCGGCCATCGCCTCGATCAGCTCGGCCAGCTTCTCGATCGTCGCCGCGGTGCGGCGCCGCAGCTGGTCCGGCGGGCGGCTCGGCCAGAGGCCGAAGATCGCGGCCAGCGAGAGCGCCCCCGCCACCCCCCACCCGGCGAGCCGGTCGGGGATTTCGCCGACGTCGGCCTGGACCATCGCCGCGATCACGAAGGTGAGGATCAGGACCAGCGAGGCGGCGGCGAGGTAGCCGTCGATCACGCCGGAGAAGAGGACCGCGAAGCCGACCAGCGCCATCACCACAACCGCCAGCCAGGTGGTCTGCGAGCAGAGGGTGCCGAGGGTGATCGTCAGGCAACCGCCGGCTAGCAGGGCGAGGTAGGCGAGCAGGCGGGCCCGCGTGGTGCCGCCGAAATCGACGAAGACCAGCATGCCGATCGAGCCGAAGGCACCGAAGAGGCCCATCTGCGGCAGATCGAAGACCTTCAGCCCGATGACGAAGGCGAGCGGCACGACGATCGCCGCGCGCACCGCGTTCTTGAGAGCGAAGTGACCGGGGTCCGAGATCGTCAACTTCACCTACCGAACATACTTCGACTTTCAGTGGCGAACGAGACCCAGACCTCGAACGGCGGCAAGACCGCCTGGGCGCGCAATCTCGCGACCCCGGTGCGGGGCTTCCTCGGCACCGAGACCGGCTCGGCGCTCTTCCTCGTCGGCGCGGTGATCCTCGCCCTGCTCTGGGCGAACGTCGACTTCGGCAGCTACAGCGAACTGTGGCACACCCACCTCTCGATCCAGGTCGGCTCCCACGGGATCGCCAACGACCTCCGCGCCTGGGTGAACGAGGGGCTGATGACGCTCTTCTTCCTCGTCGTCGGGCTGGAGGCGAAGCGGGAGATCGACCTCGGCGAGCTGCGCGAGCACAACCGGCTCTGGTACCCGGCGCTGGCGGCGCTCGGCGGGGTCGCGGGCGCGGTCGGCATCTACCTGCTCTTCAACGCCGGCGGCGACGGCGGCGGTGGCTGGGGCGTGGCGATGTCGACCGACACGGCGCTGGCCCTCGGCGTCCTCGCCCTCGTCGCCCCGACCGGCGCGACCCGCCTGCGCGTCTTCCTCCTCACCCTGGTCGTGTTCGACGACCTGGCGGCGCTGGTGATCATCGTCATCGCCTATACCGACTCGATCGACGCGGTCGCACTGGCCGTCGCCGTCGGCCTCTTCGGGCTGCTCGTGCTGCTGCGCTTCCTGCCGACGATGCGCGGGCCGATCGCGATCCTCGTCGGCACCGCGATCTGGGTGGCGCTGTACGAGTCGGGGATCGATCCGGTGATCGCCGGGCTGGCGATCGGCCTGGTGACGAGCGCCTACCCACCGGCCCGCGAGGAACTCGAGCGCGCCACCGACCTCACCCGCGAGTTCCGCGAGCAGCCGACGCCCGGCCTCGCGGCCGGCGCGCGCCGCAGCCTCGCCGAGGCGATCTCACCGAACGAGCGCATCCAGTACGCCCTCCACCCATGGACGAGCTACGTGATCGTGCCGCTCTTCGCGCTCGCCAACGCCGGCGTCCACATCACCGGCGGCCTGCTCTCCGACGCCGCCTCCTCGCCGATCACGATCGGGATCGTCGCCGCCTACGTGGTCGGCAAGCCGCTCGGCATCTTCCTCGTGCCCTGGCTGGCGACGCGGGCGCCGGTGCGCAAGGTGGTCGGCGGTGGCAAGCTGACGATCACCTGGCCGGGCCTGCTCGGCACCGGCACCGCGGCGGGCGTCGGCTTCACCGTCTCCTTCCTGATCGCCAGCCTCGCCTTCACCGGGGCCGAGCTCGACGAAGCGAAGATCGGCGTGCTCGCCGCCTGCCTGATCTCGCCGCTGATCGCCGCCGCCGTCTTCCGTGGCACCCGGATGCTGATCCCACAGTCGCGCCGGCTGGAGCAGCTGCGCCGCACCGCCGAATCGATCATCGACCTCTCCGACGACGTCGACCCGGAGCGCGACCACATCCGCGGCGACCCCAACGGCGCCGTCACCCTGGTCGAGTACGCCGACTTCGAGTGCCCCTACTGCGGCCGCGCCGAGCCGACGATCCGCGAGCTGCTCGGGATGGAACACAAGGGCGGCCTCCGCTACGTCTTCCGCCACCTGCCGCTGCAGGACGTCCACCCGCACGCCCAGCTCGCCGCCGAGGCGAGCGAGGCGGCCGCCGCGCAGGGCGCCTTCTGGGAGATGCACGACACGCTGATGGCCCATCAGGGGGAACTCGACCTCGACGACGTCCACCGCTACGCCGAAGAGCTCGAACTCGACGCCGACAAGCTCGAAGAAGAGGTGCGCACGCGGGTCTACCTTCCGCGGGTGTCCGAGGACGTGTCGAGCGCCGACGCCTCCGGCGTCTCCGGCACGCCGACCTTCTTCATCAACGGCCGCCGCCACCAGGGCGTCTATGACATCGACGCGCTCACCAAAGCGATCAGCCGGGCGAAAGTCATCGCCGACGCGGAAGCGAAAGCGCTGGTGGACAAGAAGCGGGCGAAGGAAGCGGCGAAGGCCGAGAAGGAGCGCGAGAAGGCCGGCAGACCCTGATGGCGGACTGGGACGACGTCGCGAAGGTCGCCCGGGATCTGGAGGCGGCGGAGGAAGGAACCTCCTACGGCAACCGCGCCTGGAAGGTCGGCGGCAAGCTCTTCGCCTGGGAGCGCCCCCTGCGCAAGAAGGAAGTCGAGGCGTTGGGCGGCTTCGAGCCCGACGGCGAAGCGCCCGCCGGGCCGATCCTCGCCGTGCGGGTCGCCGACGAGGAGGCGAAGGAGGCGCTGCTCTCGAGCCGACCGGAGATCTACCTCACCACTCCCCACTTCGACGGCCACCCGTCGGTCCTGATCCGCCTAGACCGGATCCTCCGTGCCGACCTTGAGGAAGCGATCGCCGAGGCCTGGGCCTGCCGGCGCTAGCTCGCGCGCCTCGCGCCAGGTGAGCAGGCGGCCGCTCGCCGGGTCGATCAGCTTCAACCGCAGCGACCGCACCCCGTCGGCGAAGGTGAGCACCGGCACGTCGGCGAAGATCGGGCTCTCCTCGTGCGCGCGCTGCAGGTTGTAGTTGGGGACCTTGGCGCTCAGGTGGTGGACGTGATGGAGACCGATGTTGCCGCTGAAGAAACGGAAGAGCGGCGACAACTTCAGGTAGGAGCTGCCCTTCAGCGCGGCGTCGGCGTAGTCCCAGGTCTCGCCACCCTCCCAGTAGGCGTCCTCGAACTGGTGCTGGACGTAGAAGAGGAAGACGCCGCCGACCCCGGCCAGCATCGCGGCGGGCATCTGCACCAGCAGCCAGTCGACCGGGCTGGTCACCCACATCGTGGCGCCGACGAGGAGAAACACCGCGATGTTGGTCAGCTGGACGCTGTGGATCTGGCGCGGGCGCATGTCCTTGTTCCAGAACCGCGGGCCGAACATCAATGACCAGAGCGGACCGATCGTGAAGAGGACGAACGGGCTGCGGAAGCCTCGATAGAAGAGGCGGCCCTTCCAGTCGCGCGCCGCGTACTCGGCGACGGTGAGCGTCTCGACGTCGCCTTGACCGCGGCGGTCGAGGTCGCCGGAGGTGCCGTGATGGACGGCGTGGTTGTGGCGCCAGTTGGCGAACGGCTGGAAGACGAGCAGGGCGGTGAAACGGCCGATCCAGAGATTGCCGCGATTGCTGGGCACGAAGGAGCCATGGCCACAGTCGTGGAAGACGATGAAGGTGCGCAGGAGGAACCCCGAGGTCGGGAGCGCCAGCGCCAGGCCGATCCACCAATGGTCGCCGACCAGGAGGTACATGACGACCATCAGCGCGATATAGGCGCCGGCCGAGAGCATCAGGTCGAGGATCGCCCGCGACCAGGAGGCCGTCTCGTATTCCGCCACGGACTCGCGCCAGTAGGCGCGCGCGTTGGCGTCGATGCACTGCTGGGGTGAGTCGTCCATGCCCTGCCGGATCCTCCGCGTAGGTGTGGTCGGGAGCCGACCTGAGGGCAGTCGACGGGATACTTATACCGGGCCAACCTCAATCCAGGGTGAACGCGGCGGTTCGCGCAGCCACGACCTAGGCGTCGAAGATCTCGTTGACATCGCCGGCGGAGACGGCGTGTACGCCATCGATCTCACCGAGGTCGGCGGCGAGGTCGGCGACGTGGGCACGCCCGTGGATCTCCAAGGAGACAGCGACGTACTCGCCGGGATCCTCGCCGCGGTCGACGTTCACGTCGGCGACCTTGAAGTCGCGCGAGGTGCAGGTCTCGAGGACCTTGCGGAGGATGCCGCGGCCGTCCTCATAGACGACCCGCACCGCCGAGGGCGCGTACGGCGAGGCGGGCAGCCGCTGGGCGAGCGGCGCCAGGGCGTAGACGGTGACGAAGTAGGCGACCGTGGTGGCGATCGCGAGCGCGGGTAGCGAGGCGCCCGCGGCGGCGCCGACCGCGGCGGTCAGCCAGACCCCGGCGGCGGTCGTGAGCCCGCGGACCGAGTCACGGCGGACGAAGATCAGGCCGGCGCCGATGAAGCCGATCCCGGAGACGATCTGGGCGGCGACGCGCGACGGGTCGAGGACCACCTGTTCGGGCACCAGCACGTCATAGAAGCCGTACTTGGAGATCAACATGAAGAGCGCCGATCCGACCCCGACCAGCGTGTAGGTCCGCAGCCCGGCGCTTTTCTGTCGCAGCTCGCGGTCGAGCCCGATCGACGCCGAAAGCAGCAGAGCCAGCCCCAGCCGCCAGATCAAGTCCCATTCGTTCATCCGGGGCATTCTCTACCCATCCGGTCAAAAATGTACGGCGGCCCTCCTAGCCCCCGATCGGCAACCGCGGATTGGCGCCCCAGAAGACCAGGGTGCCGACCATGCCGATGATGTGGACGGCGACGATGTTGAAGGCCATCGACTTCGCCGTCGCGGTGCCGACGCCGACCGGCCCGCCGGAGGCGTTGTAGCCGTAGTAGCAGCCGACCAGCACGATCACGGTCGCCATCGTCATCCCCTTGACCAGGCTGAAGATGACGTCGGTGGGGTCCTGGAACATCCAGAAGATCAGCGTGTAGCCGCCGGAGGAGACGTCACCGACCTGTTTCACCACCGAGAGGTAGCTGGCGAGGTACATGACCCCGATCCCGACCAGGTAGATGAACGGCAGCGCGATCCAGGCGCCGAGCAGCCGCGAGCCGCAGAGGAAGGTCAGCGGCGGCACGCCCATCACTTCGAGCGCGTCGATCTCCTCGTTGATCCGCATCGCCCCGATCTCGGCGACGATCCCGGTGCCGACCTTGGCCGAGAGGATGTAGCCGAAGGCGTAGGGAAGCGCCTCGCGCAGGTCGCAGAAGGCGGAGAAGAGACCCGCGTACGAGGGCACCCCCTGGGCCCGGAAGAAGTAGGCCCCCTGGATCCCGCACTGGAGGCCGAGGATGAAGACGAAGCCCCAGATGATCAACCCCGAGCCGAGGATCAGGATCCCTGACTGCCGCAGGACCTCGCCGAAGAACCGCAGCGCCCGCCCGCTCCAGACGATCCCGATCACGCGCGCCCCGAATCGCGCGATCTCACCGAAGGACTCGAGGTAGCCCAGCGGCGCGAATGCGTCCCCGCGCGATCCGTCGCTCATCGGATCGTCTGCAGTTCCGGGTTGGTGGCGAGGAGGACCGCGGTGAAGACGTAGTTGAAGGCGAAGACGCCGACCAGCGAGATCACCACCGCCTGGTTGACCGCGCGGCCGACCCCGGCGGCGCCGCCGGAGGCGGTCATCCCCTTGAAGCAGCAGACGACCGCGATGATCGCGCCGAAGATCCCACACATCACCACCGAGGCCCAGACATCGGTGGCCGAGGCCTGCAGGAAGAGGGTGGCGAAGAAGCCGCCGAGGCTCTGGTGGTAGATCAGCTCGGCGGCGATCCCGGCGAGCAGGCCGAAGACGATCGCGAACACGTCGAGCAGCGCCGTCACCACGACCAGGGCGACGAAGCGCGGCACGACCAGGTTCTTGATCGGGTCGACGCCGAGGACCTGGAGGGCGTCGAGCTCCTCGCGGATCTTGCGTGCTCCGAGGTCGGCGGTGATCGCGGTGCCGGCGACACCGCCGACGACGACCGCGGTGACGATCGGGCCGATCCAGCGGATCGCGGTGAGGACGAAGAAGCCGCCGAGCCGGTCGAGCGCGCCGAAGACCTGCAGCGGCCCCGCCGCCTGCAGCCCGGGCGCGCCGAGGTTGAGGGCGAAGGTGGAGATCAGCAGTGGCAGCCAGCAGAGGCGCAGGGTGAAGGCGAACTGCTCGACCAGCTCCTCGCCGTACGGATACGGCGGGCGTAGCGCCGACACCATGGTTCGGGCGGTGAGGATGATCATGCTCCCCACCACCTCGAACAGCGGGCCGAGCCGGCCCAGCCCGCGATTTATCGCTTGGCTCGCCACCAGCCCATCGCCCGGGCCAGTGGCCCGCCTTCCTCGCCGTCGCCGGCGCCTGCCTCGCCGACCCGGCGCCGGGCCTCCTCGCGAGCGCGGCGCTCGGCGGCGCGACGCGCCTCCGAGAGTTGCGCGACGAGGGTGTCGCGGGTCTGCTCGAGCTCCTCGACCCCGGCCACGTGGGCGCTGGTCACGCGCGGCGCGGTCGGCATGTCGAGCGGGATGTCACGGACATAGCCGCCGAGCTCCGACTCGAGCACGGCGATCTGACGGCGCAGCTCGCGGCGGACGCCGATCACTTCCGCCTCGGCCGGGTCGATCGCCGGGGAGGGGGTGGCGGCTCCGCCGGAGGTGGCGGCGGAGCCTGGAGGGCCGCCGGGGATCTCGGCGCAGACGAGCGCGACCTCGGCGAGCTCGCGGGCGCCGAGTCCGGCGGCATGGGCTTTGCGGATCGCCTCGGCGGCGATCTCCTCTAGTTCGGGGGCGGCGCGGACCTCAGCGGCGACGAAGGTGCCGCGGCCCTGGTGGCTGACCACGAGCCCGGTCGCTTCGAGGCCGGCGTAGACGCCCCGGACCGTGTTCAGGTTGACGCCCGCCCACTCGGCGAGGCGGCGCACGCTCGGCAGGCGCTCGCCGGCGGGCAGGCGCCCGGTGGCGATCAAAGCCCGCAGGCGCAACGTCAGCTGGAGACCGACCGGCAGCTCGTCGCCGGGGTCGACCGCGAAGGGATTCGGCGATTCCGAGGTCTGGGCCAACTGTGCCACTGTGTCAGCACAGTAGCACTCAGGTGTGCGTCAAGGCAAACAGTGCGCCGGAATTGGCTCTATTCGCAGCTTGGGCGTTCGCCTTCGGGGAGTTCGCGGAGCTTGCCGTGTCGGTCGACGGTGAATCCCATCGGGCTCGGCGTCGAAGGGGTCCGGGCGCGTTTGCCGTCGAGCCAGACTTCGACCGATCCGTTGCCGAAGGCGGCGGTGAAGGATTCAGCGTGGAACGGGCCGGTGGTTTCGCCGGCGGCGAGGGTGGCGCCGTCGACCAGGGGCTTGCCCTTGGCGTCGAGGACACAGGCCCAGACTTCGGCGGTCGGCTCGATCTTCAGGGACACCGTCTGGGGCTTCGACGCGCGATGCGAGGTTTCGGAGGGCGCCGGTTTCTTCTTCTGCGCCTTCGCCTTTTCCTTCGCGGCGGCGGCGCCGCCGTTCGCCTCCTTCGCCCCTCCCCCGCCGCCTCCCGATGCCAGCAGGACGATCACGACGACGATCGCCGCCACCACCGCGGCCCCGCCGAGCCAGGCGTAGACCCCCTGGCGGGCGCGGCGGCGGCGCAACGCCTCGGCGCGCCGCGAGCTCGTCCGGGCGAAAGGCGAGGTCGGCGCCTCGCCGGGGCCTCCCGTCGTCCCCCGTTGGCGCCGATACTCGGCCACCAGCGGCTCGGGGTCGACGTCGAGGAACTCGGCGTACTTGCGAATGAAGGAGCGGGCGTAGAACTCCTCCGGCAGCCCGTCCCAGTCTTCCTGCTCGATCGCGCGCAGGTAACGGGGGCGGATCCCCGTCGCCGCGTGGATCTCCTCGAGATCCACGCCACGCCGCGTCCGCGCCTCGGACAGGGTGTCGCCGATTACACCCACGTTTCCATTGTGCATGTCTCCGGTGCAGATGTCGTTACAGCACCCCTGACGAATGTCACCCTGTGGGTGACAAACGGGCTAGACGCCGACCGGGACACGGGGCGACTCCTCCGCCCCCATCGCGGGCGGGTCGACGGCGAGGCCGTCTTCGCCGACGTCGCGCACCTTCGACATCCGCGACGGGATCAGCCAGAGGACGCCCGCCATGCCGCCGATCGCCGCGATCCACATCGTCGGGCGCAGCCCGATCGCCGCCGCCAGGAGCCCTCCGCCGAGCGCTCCGAGCGGGCGCACCCCCCAATTGACGAACAGGATCGCCCCCCAGACGCGCGAGCGCAGGCCGTCCGGGATCACCGCCGCCTGCATCGAGGCGAGGCCGACCTCGAGGATCATCACGCCGACCCCGGAGCCGAACTCGGCCACCGTGAGCAGCACCCAGGAGAGCGCCGGCGGGCCGGAGGCGAGCGGCACCAGCACCAGCGGCAACGGGGCCATCACGAAGGAGAAGATCAGCGCCTTGCCGAGGCCGATCCGCGCGTTGAGGCGGCGGGCGCAGGCGGTGCCGAGGATGCTGCCGAGGGCGCCGACCCCGAGCGCGATCCCGATCGCCCCTGAGCCGAGCCCGAGCTCGCGGGTGGCGAAGAGGACGAGCAGCGCCCAGAAGGCGGTGTTGAAGAGGTTGAAGGTGGCGGTTCCGAGCAGCGAGACCTGCAGCAGCGGTGTGCGGCGGATGAAGCGGTAGCCCGCGGCGAGGCCACCCGAGCCGGGAGGAGCGGCGGGCGGCTCGGGCACCTCGGCGCGGCGGACGAAGAGCGCCGAGAAGAGGAAGGTGACCGCGTCGACGGCGACCGCCACCGGCGCCGTCAGCGCCGCCACGAGCAAGCCGCCGAGGGTTTTGCCGCCGACGATCGAGACCGAGCGGCTGCCGATCAGCAGCGAGTTGGCCTCGACGTACTCGGTCGGTTTGACCAACGAGGTGAAGACGGTCTGTTCGGAGACCATGAACAGGGTGCCGAAGGTGCCGGTGGCGAAGGCGGCGACGTAGAGCACCGGCATCGTCAGCACCCCGAGGAGGCTCGCCAGCGGGACGCTGAGGAGGACCGCGGCGCGGCCGAGGTCGGCGCCGATCAGGATCGCCCGGCGACTGCGGCGGCGATCCGCCCAGGCACCGAAGGCGAAGGCGAAGAGAAGGTTCGGGACCAGCTCCACCGCGCCCAGCAGGCCCATCTGCTCGGCGTCTGCGTCCAGGGTGAGGACGGCGAGCAGAGGGATCGCGAGCAGGGCGATCTGGTCGCCGAAGAGGGAGATGGTCTGCCCGGTCCAGTAATCGCGGAAGGGGCGGTTGACGCGCAGGAGGCGGGGGACGCGACGGCGCATCAGCCGACCCGGCCTTTCTCGCCGGCGTCGGACGGACCGTCGTCCTCGACCGGGAAGGCGAGCTGGACGAAGGTGACGACCCGCGCCTCGTCGGGGCGACCCGCGGGGTCGGTGACGCGGCGCGCATAGGGCTCGAGCAGCGCGCCCATGCGCCGGTTCAGGTCCTCGAGCTCGGCCGGGGTCAGGTAGACCAGCCGGTCACCGAGGACGGCGGCCTCCGCCCACTCCTCGGTCTCCTCGGCGCGCCGCTCGACCCAGCTCAATGCCTCTTCGAACCAGCGCTCGACCACCACCCGGGTCAGCAGGTCGCCGGCATCGTCGGGCTCGCCGCCCGGCCCGCGCGAGGCCCATTCGTGGCCCATCGCCGTGGCCTGCCATGGTCGTGCCCGCCCGCGCCCGCCTCCCGCTTCCTCGACCAGCCCGTACTTCGCCAGCAGGCGCAGGTGGAAGGAGCAGGCGGCCGGGCTCTCGCCGATCCGCTCCCCCGCCTGGGTCGCGGTCAGCGGGCCGATGCGGCGGAGCTCACTGAGCAGCTTCAGCCGGGTCGGGTGCGCGACGGCGCGCAGCGCGCGCGGGTCGGTCAGCTGTAAGACGCCCTCCGGCATCTGTCGAAAGATACCTTTCGAAAGGGTCCTTTTCAATAAGAACCGAAATGTTTACGCTGCATTTTACGAATGTCTCTTAACCCCATTTCTGGCCAACGGCGCAAGGGTCGGCTCCTCCACCGGAGCGTCCCCGAGCGCCTCGTCGATCGCCGCCAGGACCTCGGCGGAGAGCTCGACCCCGGAGGCTTTGGCGTTGGCGTGGACCTGCTCGGGCCGCGAGGCGCCGACTATCGCCGCCGCCACCTCCTCGCGCCGCAGCACCCAGGCGAGCGCCAGCTCGGGCAGGCTGAGGCCCTCTGCCACGGCGATCGGCCGCAGCCGCTCGACCGCCTCCAGGTTGGCGTCGTTCATCACCAGCTGCATCGACATGTTCATCGCGTCGTTGGCGGCCCGCGAGTCGGCGGGCGGCTCCTCGCCCGGCCGATACTTCCCACTCAGGAGGCCCTGGGCGAGCGGCGACCAGACGATCTGCGAGATCCCGTTGGCGGCACCGAGCGGGAACACCTCGGCCTCGGGCGCCTGCCAGAGCATCGAGTACTGGGGCTGTGAGGAGACGAAGAGGTCGGGCCCGGCGATCTCCAGCGCCGCCTCGATCTGCTCCGGCGTCCACTCGCTGAAGCCGAGGTAGCGCGCCTTGCCTTCACTCACCACCTGCTGCAGGGCCCCGATCGTCTCCTCGATCGGCACGTCGGGATCGAAGCGGTGAGCCTGGTAGAGGTCGACGAAGTCGGTCTGCAGCCGGGTCAGCGAGGCGTCGATCTGCTTCGCGATCTGGGTGGCGGAGAGGCCGCGGTCATCCGGGTCGTCGGACATCTGGCCCCAGACCTTGGTCGCCAGGACGTAGGAGTCGCGTGGCCGGGCGGAGAGGATCTCCCCCCAGGCGGTCTCGGCGGCGCCGCGCCCGTAGACGTTGGCGGTGTCGAAGAAGTTGATCCCCACCTCGAAGGCGGCGTCGGTGCAGGCACGGGTCTGGTCGGCCTCGATCCCGCCCGCATAGGTCAGCCAGGAACCGAGGGCGATCTCCGATACCTCGAGGTCCGAGCTGCCGAGCTTGCGAAAGCGCATGTGTCTCCTTTCCGGTTCTCCTCCCGGGAAGGGGATTACCCGGGACCGGGGCGCTCGTACCGGGCTTGCCGGGTGGCGACGCCAGGAGGGATTAGAGGCCGACCGGATGACGGACGATGAAGCCCTGGCCGAGGAAAGGTTCGGTGTGCCAGCGTGGCCCGGTGACGCCGGGCGGGTCGCCGCCGGTGTCCCAGCGGAGACCGGCGACGGTCATGAAGACGTGCTGCCTGTTGGCGTAGATCGTGATCCACCTGCCCGGGCCCGCTTCGCCCCAGGTCATGAACGAGCCGGAGACCAGCGGCGCTTCCAGCAGCTTGCCACCGTGCAGGGCATAGCTGACCGAGCCGGAGCAGTCGTAGCCCTTGTCCCACCAGCGAGCGTGCCCGCCGCCCCATATATAGGGAGTGGCACGGATCCGGTTGGCGGCGGCGATCACCTGCTTGACCGCGGCGGGCGCCGAGGCCGGGGCGACGGCGCGTTCGCCGGCCAGGGTGGCGGCGGCGCCGGGGACGGTCGGGGCCGGGATCGGCACGCCGCTGGGCGAGCTGACCGCGGGGATTTCGGTTTCCGTGGTCGAGGCCGGGATCGACGGCGTTTCGACGGTTTCGCCGGAGTAGGAGGCGCCGAGGCCACCGGGATCGGCGCTCGCCACGGGGACGATGACCGAGCCCACGGCCAGGGCCACGAGGACCAGTGCGTGCAGTCGCCTTGAGAAGGAGCTCACCTGAGGGTTTTCGGCCCTCCGTCCGGGGCCCGAAATCCTGCACGTCGACGCCCAAGGGCGAATTCCTGCTCCGCGACCGAGGAGCCGGATCGCTAAAACCTCACGAGGTGCGCCGACTTTCCTTGATCCTCGCCCTGCTCGCCCTCTTCGGAGCGGTCGGGACCGCCTCCGCCCAGGCCTCCCCCTGGACGCTGACCAACCTCAACCTCGGCGACGGGGAAACGATCTTCGGCATGCACTGCGAACCGAGCGGCTTCTGCGTCGGGGTCGGCCAGGAAGGCGTGGTGATCCAGTCGACCGCCCCGACCGCCGGGTCCGGCGCCTGGACCGTCGGCCACGTCAACCCCGCCGAAAACCTGCGCTCCAACCTGCGCGGGATCTCCTGCATGACGCCGACCCTCTGCGTCGCGGCCGATTTCAGCGGCGGTGTCTGGACGACCACCGACCCCG
>Ga0134125_10000649_pt1 | contig 45854 bp, 44 predicted proteins | sample KB31751_FD_96464 | JGI IMG/M metagenome (GOLD analysis project Ga0134125, IMG submission 96464) | Terrestrial soil microbial communities with excess Nitrogen fertilizer from Kellogg Biological Station, Michigan, USA - KB3-175-1 | ecosystem: Environmental > Terrestrial > Soil > Unclassified ...
CGAGGCTTTCTGTAGACGGCTTACGAGGCTTTGTTTCCATGTTCATTTGTTTTGAAGTTAATAATGTGGAAACACTACCTTAAGTTACTACATTAACAGTACACTTTTTGCTGACGATTTACAATACCCAAGTGAAACCCCAAAACTGGTCGTTGTCGGAAAGTAATAGGTTGTTTGACTGGTCTGTAGATCGACGCCATATTGCAGCCGGTGTAAAAATAATTTTGCTTTCTGATCATTCGGGCGAAAATTCGGCGCATCTATATCGCTGCTACCGGCACCCAACTGGCTCAATTTTGACTTATACAATGCCAATTGGGAAGCAACCGCTCCCGGAGCAGTAGCCGCCGCACTATTCGAGCTTTGGTTGCTGCTTCCGCCTGCCGCTGCATCTTTCAGATGACTAGTGGCCGCCTCGGATATTTGGCTGCGAGTCTGTAAGCCAGCCAGCGCCCGGGTTGCGCTTCCGCCACCCGGCAGACTGAACAACGATCCCAGTTGAGAATGTACGCTCATATAGCTTGCAAACGCCGGCAGTATGCTCAGCATGCCCAATGCCTGTTGCTCCAATTTGTCCGGGCTGTTTAGCATGCTCCGGTACTCATTAACTTGCGCGGAATAGTAATACATCGTGCGTTGCATTCCGGCAAACGGTTTGGCCAGGGCAGGTTGCAAATCGGCATGGCTAGCAATATATTGCGCAATCGCCTGCTTCCGCTCTTGCATATACCCTTTGATCCGTCCTGCATCCTGTAATTTGGCCTGGATGGCTTGCAACTGCGCCGAGGCAGTATTGATCTGTGCCAGTCGTTCCGGCGAAACTGACCCGGCGTCTGCTGCATGTATATCTGAAGTTGTGGCCATCGGACGAAGCAATTGTGGTGATCCTTTTAAAAATGCAAGCGCAGTCTGCAGCGAATCGACATGTGGCTGGTAGACACCTGATAGCTGCTGATGATTGGTCCCCGGATCATTTTGAAGGCGCCGGTCAAATGCGGCATATTGTGCATTAGAACCAGTGAATAAATATTTTGCCCCACTCGGGTCGATCGCGTAAAGCTTTCTCTCCAGCCGCTCTTCCTCTCGCTGCAGCCTTTGAACATACTTTTGCGTCTGGCGTTCCAGTCGTCCACTCAAGGCGGCCGCCTTCGATTGAACGTGTCCGAATAGCCGCATGGGAAACTGCGTCAAACGGTTGCCAACCGAGTCAACCGACTGGCCAAAAGATTCCGTTACAGCGTAGCAAAGCAAAGCCGTCAGGCAAAACGCCGTGATGAACCGCATAAATGCTCTATTTTCAGTAGCTACCTACTGGTCAAAAAGGCGGGATTGATAAAGAAATGGGAAAGACGAGCAGATTGTTTAAAATGTGCGTGCAGCATATCATGCACAGCGAAACAAAGGTGTGTCATGGCAGTCAGATGGCTGGGTTAAAGGTTAAATGATTGATGATTCTGCGGGCAGGATTATCGCAAGTAGGAAAAGGCTCTTGGGGGCGGTTGGTAAACACGAAGTAAGGAATTCCTTTCGTGAATTCCCAAAAAAAACATAAACTTTATTTTTGGAAGCATTAAAAACTCCTGGCTTCAAAGACTGAAAAAGCATATCGAAAAGTCATCAGGATACCGCCCGCTTTAGGTGATTCTCTGCAACTGGTGATGCACGGTAAGCCACCGGCTAATCCATGTCCCAGTCTGTCAGTTTGACCCAATTTTGCGGGAGGAGCGCTTCGATTCCGGCGGTGGTGTACAGATGCATCCGCTGCAGAACGTCTTTTAACCACTCGTAAGGGTTGATATTATGAAGTCTGCAGGTGGAGAGCAGAGAATAGACCATGGCTGCCCGCTGGGCGGCTTCATGTGATCCGGCAAAGAGATAATTCTTGCGCCCTATCGCCACCGGCCTTATGGCGTTTTCAACGGGATTGTTGTCGATCTGCAACCTGGCGTCGGTGGTATAGAGGCAAAGTTTCTCCCATCGGGGCAGGCAGTAAGCCATTGCCTGGGCGACCGGGCTCTTCTTGAGCTGAAGTTTGGGATATTCTTCCTGCAGCCATGCATGGAGTGTACCCAGGACCGGTACGGCTTCCTGCTGACGCACTTCCGCAACGGCATCGCCGGAGAGGCCGCCGTCTTTTATCCTTCGCTCGATGGCATAAAGCTGCCCGAACAACGCCAGCGCGTGCTCAGCCAGGTCCTTGTCCGTTGGCAGGGCGTCGAAGAATTTTCTCCTGGCGTGCGCCATGCAATGCATCAGGACGATGCCGGGCCTTTTATCAAAGCCTCATAGGCACTGTAGCCGTCGGTTTGCAAATAACCCTGGAAGCCTTGGAGGATATCATTGGGGCCCTCTCTTCCGCGACCCGGCCGGTAGTCAAACAAGACCAGTTGCTGCCCGATGTTATAGTATACCCAGTAAAAGCCCCGGTGCGTTTTGCCTTTTTTGTCTTCATCCAGGACCTTGATCGGCGTTTCGTCGGCCCCCAGGTAGCCGGTGGCGAGCGTCTGGCGCTTGTGCGCTTCATACAGACAGGTCAGCTGATTCATGGTGGCCCTGAACCAATCGTTGCTTGTGGATTGGGCGATATGCACCCCCATCCGTTCATAGCGCTGCAACTGGCGGTGAATAGGCAGGTGGTCCACGTATTTATCGACGATCATCTGGGCAAGCAAACCTTCACCGGCCATGCATTTTTCCATCATCCGGCCGGGGAGCGAGGCCATGATCACCGTGGTGAAGCCGTCGCCCAGCGGAGCGGCATACTTGGGCCGGATGTATTGCCGTACGTATAGTTCCCCGGGAATATAGTCCAGGATCTCGGTGACGTCTTCGCCGATCTTGTTCAACCTGCGCACATCCTGGTCCGGCTGGAGGATAACCGTCTCCCGGCGCAGGTGGTCGGGGAGCTTCATCCGCCCGGGATGAGCTTTTGGCTTATTAGGGATTACCTCCACCCGGGTCCGGATATATTCTACCCTGGAAGCACTGGTGATCCGGCATTCAGCAATGGTTTCCGCATGCAGATCCAGGGCCAGCTGCAACTCGGCTTTGGTGATGCCGGGTGCAGGAATAAACCGCTCCCGCCGGGAACCAAATACCATCTTCCTGAGCTGGTTCAACTCAAACGTAACAAGGGCAACCTCTTCTCTTAATTCAGCCGTTACGCTCGAATGCTTCTCAATTTGTTCATTCAAATCAGCGATTTGGATCAACTGCTGTTCGTAGAGTTCCTTATAATCGATATTTGACGACGTGCTTTGCATTGCCCCTTAAAGATAGACAGGACAAGGCTTTCAGCAATCAGAGATGGACAAGTTGAGGATAAATCGCACTAAAAAACTGAAATTCAAAAATCCCTTGTGGATAACTCAGGCCGATTTTTGCAAACGTGTCCGGAAAGCCAACTTTTTTTTTGCCCATAGGCTTCAACTCCGTTTTATCACCAGCGTAATCCACCACTGTTGTTACCGTTTCCAGGTGCCGGGCAAAAGGCCTTCTTTTGATCTTTTGCGGTCGTCGGCATTTTTGGTTCCTGTTGCTGGTCCCTTCGGCCGGAGGTTGGCTGGTTACCGACTGCTGGACAATCGCCTCTATGACGGGACTGTCAAAATCTGATCCCAATGTCTGTTGGATCGCAGCCTGTGTGTCTCCGTGGAGTTGTTCGCTTTACCCGCTAAAGACAACATACTTTTAACTTAGAAGTGATTTAAGATAAGAGGGATCTACCTTCTGATAGAACTTAATTCCGCGATATTCTGCAAACAACCCACTCGGTTCTTTGCCAGCCAACGCCTCCGGCAAGGTCACCGGAACAAAACCTTTACGGGGAGCCTTGCCGCCGTAGCGTACCAGCCATTTTTTAAAATATCCCCGCCTGATTTGACGAAGCCGGCAAAAGGCGCGCTCAGACATCCCACTTTTTTCATACTCCGATATCAAAGCCTGTATATCCGCGGCGCTACGCCGCACTATCTGCGAGGGCTTCTCTTCCGTCCTGGTCGAAGATTGTATCATACCCCAAAACTAGAATCCGCCGCCTTTCCAGCAAAGATGTAACAAACGGAATGCTTACGGCCGCTGGGATACGATGTACGCGGAAAACCTGGGTACCATTCCACCGAATTCCGGCTTGCTGGTCATCGAAGATGGCCCGGACCGCTACGAGGTCGGATTCGAGGGAGATATGAAAAAAAGCTCCGCGGTGAAGTTGAGAAGGAAGCGGTAATTGCCCGCTGAATCCATCCGAATACTCAATACATTGAGCAATTTGCAAAACATGTTCCAACGAGCTCATCTTCAACTAATTGAGAAAAAGGATTTGTACACCCTGCCGGTTCGTTACTGCTGCCAAAGAACACGTAACTTAGCCGTATGAGGATTATCGCCATAATAAGACTTCAACTCAGAATACTTTTACTAACCGCTCTTTTCCTCGTTGCCGCTCAGGCGCGGTGTCAACAGGATGCAGGGACAAATCATGATAATGTACAGGATAGTTCACCGGTAATAAAGGTTAGCCTTCTTGGAACAGGCACTCCTAAACCAATTATGGAGCGGTTTGGCACAAGTATACTTGTCCAGGCCGGAACTGAGACTTTATTATTTGATGCCGGTCGAGGTTGTTTACTGCGATTGACGCAGCTACACGTATCCTATCAAAAAATAGACGCGCTCTTTTTAACGCACCTCCATTCGGACCATCTCGTGGGTTTACCCGACCTATGGCTTACCGGATGGCTTGCATCCAGAAGAGGGGTTCCTCTTTCAGTATTTGGACCGACGGGTACGAGTAAAATGGTTGATTATTTACAGCAGGCATTTGAATATGATATCAAAATCAGAATTGAAGACGATAAGGCGCCGGCAGAAGGCAGCAGGCTTGTGGCGCATGACATACAGGAGGGCGTTGTGTATGAAAAGAATGGAGTCAAGGTAATCGCGTTTGAAGTGGACCATTATCCGGTTGTCCCGGCCTTTGGATATCGCATAGCATACAAAGGACATTCGGTCGTGTTATCCGGAGACACCCGGTATTCAGAAAACCTGATTAGGTATGCCAGAGGAACGGATGTATTGATCCATGAAGTCGTTCTCACCCCGGACACATTAAACAAGGCAGATCCAAGATACTCCATCGTCGCGCACCATACCAGTCCCCAACAGGCAACCAAAGTTTTCAATGAAGTGCGACCAAAACTTGCCGTCTACTCTCATATTTCAAATCCGTATGGACGCAACGAACAAACGTTGATACCACAAACAACAGCGAATTATTCGGGGCCGGTCGTTTTGGGAGAAGATTTGATGACCATTTCAATTGGGGATACCGTTTCGGTAAGTACCTGGAATATAAAAGCCCCGCCATCATAATGGAAGCATGGACCACCACACTGATACCAATCTGATAAAATATGTCCATCAGTAAAATATTCGCGAGCACCGGAAGCAAAATAAATACGCCGGCAAGCCTTGTGCGGCGGAAAAGCAGCATTAGGGCTCCGGTTATTTGGATCGCGCCGATGATGCAGGCAAACACATAAGATTTACTGAAAAAGTTCCAGAATAAGTCCGAAGGTGAAAAGCTGCGATACGGCAGATCAAGCTTGCTGATCAAGGTGACCAGTTGCCGGTGACAGATCTTTGACCAACCGAACTCCGCCAGGTCAAATGCCACACCGTACCGAATGAGGCCTTGCCAAAAGGCCAGGGTGCTCTGTTTATTTGTCGTTCGCGCCTGCCAGATTAGCGCATAAATGATTGCGGCAGCAACGGAGGCAGGGAGAATGGCCGAAAGGCCTCTCATAGGAATCCAATCGCGGAAATAGGTAACTCCCTGTCGGAAGACAGCGGCACCCATCACCAGCCCCGCTATGGAGCAGGTGATCAGCTTTTTAAAAAAGGGGATTTTAGACATGTGGTATTGATTGGCTATAGCCGTTCTTACTCAGCTCTCAGGCTATCAGCCGGGTTTACCAATACCGCCCGTACTGATTGGAAACTCACTACGATAAGCGCGATCGCCATCGCGCCGACCCCCGCGAGCGCAAAGATCCACACAGAAAAATTCGTCCGATAATCAAACCCCTGTAACCACTCCTGACCATAAAACCAAGCAATTGGCGCCGCGATCGCAAAAGCGACCAGCACAAGTACGACGAACTCCCGCGACAACAGCCCCCAAAGTTGCAAAGCACTTGCGCCAAGCACTTTCCGGATGCCGATCTCCCGGGTTCGCTGCTCGGCGACATAAGAAGCAAGCCCAAACAGCCCCAGACAGGAGATGAACAACGCCAGCATAGCAAAAAAGCCGGAGAGATCGCCGACCTGCTCTTCCGACCGAAACTTTGCCGCAAAATCATCTTCCGTAAAAGAGCAGTCGAATGGAGTACCCGGCGAATATTTCTGGAAGACCGGCTGGATAACTGCAAGCGCCGCCTGCCTGGCAAGGCCCGGGTTTAGCCGAACCGTGATCACATGAATGCGTCTGTCCGAACGAAGCGTGAAGAAAGTAGGCTCAACCGGGCTGTAGGGCGACTTCATCACCATGTCCCTGACCACACCGATGATCGGATAATTCTTGTCATGCCATCGTATGAATTCTCCCACCGGATGGGGAAGCCCCATATACCGGGCGGCCGCTTCGTTGATGACAAATGCCCCGCTGTCCGTCGGGTAATCGCGTGAGAAGTCCCTGCCTTCCTTTACCCGCCAGCCCACGGCCTTTCCAAAATCGTAGCTTACAAATAAGGTCCCGATGGCCGGAGACGAATTGGGATCACGCCCCTTCCAGTCGTAGCCGAGCATATCGTTCTCGACATCCGTCGTCGGACTCGAAGACAAGGCAACTTCGCTTACGCCGCCAGACCGCATCAGGTCATCGCGGAGCGCATCAAAATGTTCGATGAGACCGGGTCCGTTCGCGCTCAAGGTGATCAGTCCCGCCCGTGTATAGCCCACGGACCGGTCTTGTGCATACCTGATCTGACGATGTACGACGAGTATACCGATGATAAGCGCAATGGAAATGGTGAACTGAATGGCGACAAGCACCTTCCTGGCTGTCGCCGCATTGCGACCCGACACAAATACGCCTTTTAGCACCGCCGCGGGCCGAAAGCCGGATAAATAGAACGCCGGATAGCTTCCCGCCAGCAACCCGATAAGAAGGGTAAAACAACCTGCGACAAGCCAAAAACCGGGCGACGCCCATGGGAAGACCAGTTGCTTGCCGGCCAACCGATCGAATATCGGCATCAATATCGCCGCCAGTCCGATGGCGATCACCAACGAAAAACAGCTCACCAGCAAGGACTCTCCGAGGAACTGAGTGATCAGCTGCCAGCGACCGGAACCCATGGTTTTCCTCATTCCCACCTCTTTTGCCCGTTTGTTGCTTCGCGCTGTACTCAGGTTCATGAAGTTGATGCAGGCCAGGAGTAGAATAAAACAACCTATCGTAGTAAATAAGCGCACCATCCGGATCCTCCCGCCTGCCTTCTTGCCGTTTCGGAACTCATTGTATAAATGCCATTCGTCCATCGGTTGCAACGCCAGCTCTTCATACATGCCTCTCATATGTGGTTTGGCCAGGTCTTTGATCCTGCGGGAGACTTCCGCCGCGGTTATACCGGGAGCTAATTCCGCATACAATTCAAAATGATGGTCGGTCCAGTCCTCCCCCATGGTTGTCGCCCTGTTAGCCTTATTGTCCCAGGGCAGCAATACGCCAGTGCCATAGAATTGCGTGTTCTCGGGGAGATCGGCATAGACGCCGCCAACTTTCATCTCAATATGGTCATCGACCTTCACAATTTGGTTCAAAGCGTCGGCATTCCCGAATAACGCACGCGCCGTGGCTTCGCTCAGTAGCAGGGAGGACGGGTCCCTGAAAGTCGTTACGCTGCCTGCGACCATCCGGAAACTAAACATTGCCGGGAAGGAATGCTGTGCCCACATCCCCCATTGCGAGACCTTCTTATCTCCCACGGCCAACACGTGCCCTGCCTCGCTCACCAGTGCCAGATCCCGGAAGGCTGCGGGATAGTGTAAGTGAAGCCCCGCTTCCATCGGAACGGAGGCCACGCTGGCTACTGTCACCTCGCCGCTGGACCGATAGATCGATAAGATGCGGGTAAGCGAAGCATGCCGGGAATGCCATTCGTTGAAAGTTGTCTCGTCCCTGACCCATAGACCGATGAGCATGGCGACGGCCATACCCGCCGCCAGGCCGGTGATATTGATCAATGAAGAGAGCTTGTTTCTTCGCAGCTGCCGCCATGCCATTTGCAGATAGTTGTTGACCATGCGATGCTATTGTGTTTCAAATATAACACATTATAACTACTTTCTTAGTTATAGGAAAATCGGTCCCTTTTCAATCGGCCAGGGGGTCTGGGCTATCTCCCTGTCTGGTCTGATGCAGGAAATACTTGAAACCAGATGAAAAGGAAATTTGGTGTTTTTGGGGGGCTCTAAAAAGCTTGACTAAACTCTTCTGGCCGCTTTTCGGCAAAGTCCTTCATCCTTTGTCTTGAAATTTTCCTGGTCACCTCAAAATTCTCTCGATTCAAGAATTGAATCATTATGGGGTAGTTGTATTTGTTGTTGACACTTACAAGCGTGTTGTGCTTAAAGTTGTAAAGGTTATATACCCAATAGCTATGTTCATTATACTCCGTTAGCGATCTGGTTATTATTTCATAATTGCCGTCGCCATTAAAGTCTCTTTCAGGTCTGGCATCACTTTCATATGGTCCGTCAATCATGTCGAGATAAGATATTTTTGTAAAGGTGTGATTCGAATGCTGAAAAAGATAGATGATCCTTGTGTTCAATGCGGCTATCCCATTACCCATATATGAAATCTGCAACTTACAATCCGGCATATTGTCGCCGTTGATATCTGCAACGCGCACGGGAGGAAAATCAACGTATTTATTTATCTCCATCGGTTCGAATACATGCTGTATCTGCTTTCCATTTCTAAATAATGAAATATAGGAACTGTCCCAACCTCCCGAAGTTATTTGTATCGTCAAACTGTATTTCTTATTGAAAAACTTAGGTATTGTCATCGTAAACCCTCTTCTACCACTTTTGTCAATTTTCTTCCAGTTAGCATATTCCTTATATTTTATGGCGGGATACCTTTCAAAAGGGTATTGCCCGAACGAATGGAGGCCGATTGTCATTAGGAGAAGTATCAAGAAGGTGCGCATGGCATAAAATACAATCTCAATATAGCGTGTTTTCCGATACGGAAGATGGTAAGCACTCACCGCCAAGTGGTGCGATGGCGCCCGAACAAATGTCGAACCTTTTCCCGGATGATTTTAGGTCAACTTTTCAATTTTGGATTCCCAAAAATGGCTATTTTTAACCTAAATAATTTAGTATTTTATGGAAATAATAAGGAGTATCCAAAACCGTATATATGAAATAAGAGGTGAAAGGGTTATTCTTGACAGGGACCTGGCGGCCTTGTATGAAACTGAAACCAAAGTCTTTAACCAGGCTGTAAAACGCAATATCAATCGTTTTCCCGGCGATTTTATGTTCCAACTTACCAAAGCAGAATACGATGGCTTAAGGTTTCAAATCGAATCCCTGGAAAATGTCGATTCTTTGAGGTCACAAATTGTGACCTCAATTGGTAGGGGTGGAATAAGGTATTTGCCTTATGCCTTCACCGAACAAGGAGTAGCCATGTTAAGCGGCATTTTACACTCCGATAAGGCAATTATGATGAATATTGCCATCATGAGAGCGTTTGTTGAAATAAGAAGAATAGTGTTCCGCCAAAATGACCTAAGAGAGCAACTTAAGGAAATAAAAGAACGATTAGGCGAGCACGATGCGCAATTAAACCATATCTATGATGCGATGGAAAACCTGCTGGATGAAAAAGCGGCACAAAGAAAGTGGGAAGACAGAGACCGGATAGGGTTCAAAATCTGAAGCCTTGAACAGGATCACTATCTGGTCGCTATCTGCCTGCAAACTTCTGGCTGGGTTGGCGAGTGCAGCCTTTCTCGCCCGGTAGCTTACGGTCAGCAAAGCAAGGACGATTGCCATTGCTCCTGCTAAAACTGAACACAGTGTGTGCGGAAACGGACAATGACTAAAATCCAATTAATCGTAACTTATTGATTATTAAAATAAAAGAAAAAGGGTACTCTTCTGGCTGCGCTCTGCTGTATTCTTAAGCCAAGCGCATGTTCAAAAACTATCTCCTACTCGCCCTCCGGCAACTCCGCAAGAACCGCGGGTACACCTTGATCAATGTTGTCGGCCTCGGCATAGGAATGGCCGTCGCCCTCGTTATCGGCATCTGGATCGCCGGAGAATTCGCTGTGGACAAATCCTATCCCAACCGCTCCCGGATCGTGGAGATCATGCAGGACCAACGCCCGAAGGGAACCCCGCCGGGTTCGCCTATCACCTATAGAGGAATGACGCTCTCCTCAGCCCTCCAGCCTTTCCTTAGAAAACGCTATACGGATGTCTTCGCCGAAACGGCCATGTTCGAATGGCCCGGCGATGCGCTCCTAGCTGCCGGCGACAAAACCATCTCCCGGCAGGGATCCTGGGCCGAGCATACCTTCCCTATCATCTTCGGTTACCATTTTCTTAGTGGGAACGCGGAATCGATGCACGACCCTTCTACGGCGCTGATTTCCCGCTCCACCGCTATCGCCCTCTACGGAACCGAAAACGCGGTGGGCAAAACCTTTACCTACAACAACGAGCTACTGTTCACGGTCGGCGGTGTTTATGCCGATATGCCCGAGACCTCTTCCTTCCATGACATCGACTTATTCATGCCGATTACCAACAAAAAGATGGATGGGCTCACCCAAAACACGGATTTTAATAATCATGGGTGCCGCATCTTCGGCCTCCTCGCCGGTAATACCACCGCCGAACGCGCCACAGGCAGGATAAAGGACATCTGTACACCCTTTGTCAAAAACACCATCGAGACCTATACCGCGCTTCCCTTTGACCGGCTGTATCTCCATTACGACGACTCCGACCCCGCCGGAAGCGGACGCATCGGCTTCGTCCGGCTTATTGGGATTATTGGTGTCTTCGTCCTCGTCTTGGCATGCATCAATTTCATGAACCTCTCCACGGCCCGCAGTGAAAACCGGGCAAAAGAAGTCGGTATCCGCAAGACGCTGGGCTCGATGAGAACCCAACTCATTTCGCAATTCCTGGGCGAGTCCCTACTAGTCGCCTTCTTTGCCTTTGTCCTTGCATTGGGCCTGACCGAGCTAAGTCTTCCGGTGTTCAGCCAGCTCTCCGGCAAATTCATGACCCTTCCCTTGTCCAGCCCCATCTTCTGGGCTCTTTCCCTCGCGGTCACGGCAGTCACAGGCCTGTTGGCAGGGAGCTATCCGGCCTTTTATCTGAGTGGATTCCAACCCGCTAAAGTGCTCAAAGGAGCTTTGAAAGTTGGCAAAAGCGCCAGCCTTCCCCGAAAGGTCCTGGTAGTCGCGCAGTTCTCAATATCGCTGAGTCTGATCATTGGCACGCTCGTCGTGTTCCGTCAGATCCAGTATGCCAAGGATCGGCCCATCGGCTATGACCGCTCGGGACTCATCAATATCCCTATCAACACCGATATGCTGGCCCGGAATTATGAGCCACTCCGCGCCAGCCTCCTCAACACCGGAGTTGTGGCGGGTGTGGCGAACGCATCAACATCGCTGACACAGTTCTACCAAAATAATTTTATGGAATGGCCGGGTATGACCGAGCAGCAGCGCAACATCTCCTTCCGCGAGATATACGTCAACGCCGATTACGGTCCTACTATCGGCTGGACGGTGATCCAGGGCCGGGATTTTTCGCGGGCCCACCGAACGGACAGTACCGCAGCCATCGTCAACGAGGAAGGCGCCCGCGTCTTTGGATTTATGAATCCGATCGGTAAGACCTTTCGATTGGAGGGCAGGGATTACACGATCATCGGTGTAACAAAGGACATGATCTCCAGCAGTCCCTACTTCAAGGTCCAGCCTGCGGTCTTCCTCGGCAGTGGCGGAAAAGCCATCGACATTGTCCGGATCAAACCCGGCGCTCCCGCCCGTACAGCGCTCATTGCGATCGAAGCCGTGTTCAAACAATACAACCCAGCCAGTCCATTTCTCTATCATTTTAACGATGACGACTATGCGCAGAAATTTGTCAGTGAAACGAGGATCGGCAGCCTGACCTCCGTTTTTTCGGGGCTGGCCATTCTCATCTCCTGCCTGGGCCTCTTCGGCCTGGCCTCCTTTGTCGCCGAACAACGCACAAAAGAGATTGGGATCCGCAAGGTGCTCGGCGGTGGCGTCGTGAACCTTTGGGCGCTGCAATCGGGCGGCTTCCTGAAACTGATCGCCCTCTCTATGGCGATCGCCATGCCGCTGATCGGGCTGGCCATGCACAACTGGCTCCGGAACTACCCGATCCACGCGTCTCTCTCGCCCTGGATCTTCGTCCTAACCGGCGCCGGCATGCTTTTCATAACTTTATGCACCGTTAGCTTCCAGGCCCTGAAAGCGGCCTTAATGAATCCCATCAAAAGTCTTCGCACCGAATGATTTTTACATTGGTTTGCGAAGCAGATGTCAAACCCGCCCGAATCAGCAGGTTTCTGTGAAGGGTAGTCCAAACAGGAAATTTCTCGAACCATTTTATACCAGATTCGAAATCTCTTGTTGGATTAACCAACTGATATCCAAGGCATTTTTGTTTGCGCTCATGTTAAACTTTTCTTAGACAGGCGGCACCAAAGGGTTTACCCGGACCAGGAGCCCCGATCGTCTACCTCTATTTCAATTTCGCAAATATCCCCTACATGTATTTTGTATCTTTACTACGTCTAAATAAAATCGTGCGTTATGACCACAGCCACCATTCGAACAAAACTTCAAGACTATATTAAGATTGCAGACGAAAGGAAATTGAAGGCCATTTATGTCATGGTTGAAGACGAGATCAATGAGGGAGCATCGGTTAACTATACTCCAAGTCTAAAATCCGAATTGGATCGCCGCGTTGCTCATTACCTGGAAGGAGGAAAAATGGTAAGTTCAGCCGAGATGACCAAGCGACTGCCGGGAATCAGGAAAAAGAGAAAATAGATGGCGTATTCTTATCTATTCGAACCGGCTGCAGCCAGTGAGTACGAAAAAGCCTTTAAAAAACCTTCTATGCTTCGATTTTCCCCCGATATAGGTCATACACCGGGAAAATCATATCCCAATCCTTGCCCCATACAATATTGCCGTTCTCAATCTTAAATTTTTTGAAATTCTCCGTTTTCTTGTATTTGTTGTATTGAGGGTGGCTATGCGCGTTTAAAAAATTACTGAAATCCACAATGCGCTTTTTTTTGTCATTGAATTCTACTTTCAGCTTATAGCCATTTACATAGGCTGCTTTGGACACAGAAATAGGCTTCATATCATTTAATTTTTTTAGTAATCACTTCGCATTTTACCTTTTTGTTCCTTACAAAAAAATTAGTCCATTTTTCCACAATCCCTTCATGATACTTCCTCACGAATTTAATTGCTTCGTTTAACTCGCTGGTGGGTAAGGGGTCCCGCCCTTTGATCTTCAAAACATTTACGCCTTTCAGCACGCCATTTTCATATTCCAATTCTATTTTGCTTTCAAATTCAGCGAATGAAATATGGACGTGGATAGGCAAGTGCTCATTCGCATAAAAAAAGAATATCAACCCCAGATATTCGTAGACTTTAGGCATTCCCAAAGATAAAAAATTAAATCCTTGCGGCCGGCGTAAAACAAAAAACCAGTTGGTGATCAACTGGTTCGACGTGAGTGGTAGTCCCAACAGAACAAATGTCGAACTATTTTCCTATTGACTTACAAGCTATAATCAATATAGTCTATTGATTACCAGCAATAAGTTCTCTAAAAAGGTTTCGCTTATTTTGTATCTTTGAAGAATATCTCACTACTTAAATGTGATACAATGAACACGCTTAATATTGAAAATAAGGAATATGTAGTCATAACTCGCAAGGAGTATGAAGGTCTCCGTACAAAAGCTGCCATTAAAACTATCACTGCAAAGAAGTTATCGCTCTCTGAAGGGAAGAAACTTGCCTATAAAATGATCGATAAATGGGCAAAAGGAAAATGACTATTCTCGAGCCAGCGGTAGAGGAAGTTGCCAGAATAGCCTTGTTTATAGAAGGAGAAGGACTTCCCAAAACTGCTAAGAAGTTCGTCGATTCCGCATTCACATTTTTCGAATCCCTGTCAAACGACAAACTATTGCACCGGCCATGTAAGCATCCGGCATGGAAAGCTCTCGGGCTTCGATGTGCAAATTTTCGAAAAAAATATGTAGTGTCTTATCTTGATAATATAGATGAGATAATTGTCTGTGAATTTGCTTTGCAGAAATTATTGAAATGATTTATTGTGAAGCGCATTTATGAATAGTATATCGTATTTGCTAGACTTGGCAGGTTCGAGTAATAGTAAATGCCATAAAAAATATACGTGAGCCTATTCAATTTTTTTAAACCAGGTTTTAAACGAAACGCACAGCCAGAAAATATTGACGAAATATTTGAATTGGCATCTAAAGATCCATCTTACAGGCCCCTCTTTTATAGAACCATCTTAGAAATGGATCTCTATGTATTAATTTACCCCAATGCAAATATCCCGACTGGTAAATCTATTTCGAAAGAAGGCACAAGGCTTCAAGTTAGAACTCTAAAGGAAGGCAAAATTCCACTATTTACTTCAAAAGAGAAGATTTTTGATGATGGAGTCATAAAAGGACAGGTGAATTATGTTGCGTTGAATGGAAAAGTAATGTTTGAAATGTTCAAAAATGCACCAATGATTCTATTAAACCCATATTCAAGACCTTCAAAAGAATTTCTGCCGGACGAAATAAAAAAGTTGATAGATGGAGAATTGTTCAAAGCCGATGAAGAGCGACAAATAAAACCAGGTACAAGTATTCAGCTAGGAATACCAGCCAATTATCCGAATGATCTTGTCGCATCATTGAAAAAATATTGTGATACAAGAGAAGAAATAAAAGGAGGGTATCTGGCTTTAGTAAGTGGATTATCAAGTGATGAGCCACCGCATATCTTAATCGGGCTAGAACTAATGGAAAGTAGCAATGAAATATTTGGAGAGGTTGCCGAAGCAATCAGTGGACACATTCCTGAAGGAGAAGCCGTTGATATGATTAATGTTGCTGGCAATGATGCTACTGCACAAAATTTGAGACAACAACAATTTAAAGTGTATTAAATATAAATGATCCTTTCCGGAATCGAACCTCCCAGATAATGAAAATGAATTTATTGCGCACCGAGTTAGAATTGCACAAAACAAAAACCCGTTATGTATCAGCGGGTTGAGTGAGTGGTAGTCCCTACAGAACAAATGTCGAACCTTTTTGAAGAAGATGTTCGTAATTTAAGCATGATCCAATAGGAATGCGGGATCAACTTTTAGCTTTTTATATACAGCCTTTAAAAAAGGCACGTCCGGCTTCCTCTTTCCAGAAAGGATTTCCGAGAGTTTGGACTTACCCAATCCAAGTTTATCAGCCAACTTGGCCTGGGTCATTTTATTTTCATACATCTTTTGCTCCAATAATTCAGTTATTGTCTGAGGCTTCTTGGCAGGCTTAAGCCCCAATACATTATCCTCATATTCTTCCGCAGCTTTGGCCATTACTGCGAGAGTCTTCAGGTCCTTCGATGTAAGATTAGCTTCTCCCCTATTCATCAACTCATACACGGCGACCATCGTCTCATGATAAGCTTTTTTGGATGTAATAGTATGTTTCATATTTTACTTTTTAAACTGAACTTTGGAAGCATCAATCTTATCGTATTCTTTGTGTGTTCCAATAAATAAAATAAACACAGTTCTAACTTTAAAAATGATCAAGGTGATCAGCCTATACTGATTGCCTTTTATATCAAATATAAACCGGTCATTTGCCACGGCATCGGCTGTATTGAACGTCCTTTTCAACTCACTGAAATTTCTCCAGTCTGCAGCCTGGGTCTCGTTGTACCACTTCATCAGGGCAGCCTCAGCGTCGGGGTATTTTTCCGCAAATTCTTTGAGAACTGCCTTGGAAATGACAACCATCGTTCCGTTTTTACAATGCAAATTTAGAATAATATTCTGAAATATAGAATTATATTCCAATTTATATATCTTGACTGTAGCCGGCTATCCTTGCCGGAATCGAATTGGAATATGTTAATTATGAGTCCCTTAGGCAAGGGTGAAGGATGGCGTGGTAATATCGAACTAAAAAACCCGCTAATTGTCAGCAAGTTAAGAAAGAGTTATAACTGATGGTAGTCCCGACAGGAATCGAACCTGTATCAAAAGTTTAGGAAACTTCTATTCTATCCATTGAACTACGGGACCAATGCCACCGCCGCCCGTCGACCTCGCGGGCAATGACGCGTAACCGCGGCGTAAGGGCGGCAAAAATAGGCAATTTTTTTTAGCTTGCGGGGATTGATTACTTTGTCCCGGTAAACAATCAGCCCTCAAACATCCAAAATGAATCTCCTCTCCCTCGCCTTTGCCCCGCTCCTGCTCGCCGCCACCGCACGCGCCCAGGGCCCGCATTTCAGTCACCAGACCATTTTTGTCACGGACCTGAACCGGGCGGCCAATTTTTATGAAAAGGTATTGGAACTCAAAAGGATATCGGAGCCCTTCCACGATGGCAGGCACGTCTGGTTCCGAATCGCGGAGCACGGTCAGCTGCATGTCGTTTCGGGCGCCAAAGCCGACGTCCCGCACGATATCAATATCCACCTGGCCTTCAGCGTGCCGTCGATGGAAGCCTTTACGAAACACCTCGAGGCCATGCATGTGAAGTACGGGAATTGGGCGCAGACCGAGAAGACGCCGCAGCTCCGGCCGGATAAGGTGAAGCAGATCTACCTGCAGGACCCCGACGGGTACTGGATCGAGGTGAATGACGATAAATTTTAGCCAATGCCGGGCGGGCGGGGTCGAACCCCGTATATTTGCAGTCCTTAATATTCGCAGGTCAAATGAAGTTCTACAATCTTATTATCAAGTTCCGCCTGCAAATTGCCGCCGCCCTGGTGGTCCTGGGCGCTGTCACGAATTACTATACGGGATTCTGGGCGGCGTTCCTGTTGTATTTTATCGCGCTGGTCCTGCTGTTCGGCTACTTTTTTTTCGGTCCCCTGCGGCTGATCCAGGAACATATGGAATCGGGTAATATGGAGGCCGCGGAGAAAGTGCTCAATTCGATCAGATTCCCGGGTCTGCTGTACAAACCTATCCGCTCCGTCTATTACACGCTCAAGGGAAATATCGCGATGATGAAGCAGGACTTCACGACGGCGGAGAAGAATATGAAGAAGGGACTGGACCTGGGGATGCCGATGAAGGAGGCCGAGGGTGCAAGCTTGCTGCAGATGGGCATGCTGTGCATGCAAAAGAACGACCTCCGGCAGGCGGAGAGTTATATCCGGCAGGCGCTCCGCAAGGGGCTGCCCGACAAGGAAAACCAGGCCGCAGCCTTTTTGCAGTTGTGCTCGATCATGATGACGAAGCGGGAATTCCGGGCGGCGAAGGACTTCTTCAGAAAGGCCAAGAACCTGAAGCCGACGACCCCGCAGATCGTCAGCCAGATCAAGGAGATCGAGAAATACATTTCGCGGATCCCCGGGTAGGGCCCGCCGCCAAAACTCCGCGATCAGCGGGTGTAGGGGTTAAGTGGATTCAGGGGTTAAAAAGGGTAATCAGTTTTGGAGCGTCTTTCCGCCGGTGGATGTCACGCAATCGACCATTTGCCGGAGCGTGCGCAGCGAAAGGCTGTTCTTTTCCAGGAAATCGAAAGTGCCATATTGCAGGAAGACCTCTTTTGTATTCAGCCCTTTCTGGCTGGAAAATAAGATCACATAGACATTCGGGTCGAAATCGCGGACGCGTTGCAGGGTGTCGAGGCCATTCATTTGCCCGTCCAGGTTATAATCGAGGACGATGACGGTCGGACGTTTTTCCAGGTCCATGATGCAGGATTCCCCATTCGTATAAAAATGGAGGTTGGTGCTGAGCGATTCCAGCTCCTTGGCGATCAGGCCCTGGTAAATGATGTTATCCTCGACCACGAAGATAACAGGCTGTTGTGTTAATTCCATTGGTTGTCGATCTGGTGCACTTATACCGTCAGGAAAATGGTGCCAGAAAAACCTCAACCGTAGCGCTGTGATTACCAAGGATTAACGGACGCCCATCCGGCGGCTCCAGTCTCTATTTGGGAACAAATCATTATATATTGGGAATCAGGCTGTAATGAGCGCCGGCCTAATGTAAGACTTCCGCCTGAAGCTGGATGACACATTCCCTGATGGTATTATCGATGGTATCGACAAGTCCCGGGATGTCTGCGACTGCCTGCATTTGCTTGGCATTCGCCTCCACCGCGCGGATCTGATCGCGGATGGATTTGATGCCCATGGAATCGATGGTCGACTTCAGTTTGTGCGCCGTCTTCGCGACCTGCTCCCAATTCTCCGCCGCCAGCGCGGTCTTGAGCTCCTGCAGGTTTTGGGGGACCGTCTCGATAAACAGCGCTACCATTTTTTTGATAAAGCCCTCATCACCGCCGGATACGGATTGGACCATGGTCAGGTCGTATAATCTGGGATTGGGAGATGACATGATTGTATTGTTGTTTTTAAAGGTATCTGCTTTTATGTTGCCGGAGGATGAGGTTCCGTGGGAAGCGGCGATCGGTGCAAGATTGCGCGAAATGACGCGGAACAGGCGTTCCTCGTCGAATGGTTTCGCGAGGTAGTCGGTCATGCCCGCCGCCAGATATTTTTCGCTGTCGCCCTTGAGTGCGTTGGCCGTCAGCGCGATGATGGGGATATTCGCCTTGACGGGGTCGGCGAGGCCGCGAATGTGCTGGGTAGCCTCGATGCCATCCATCTCCGGCATCTGGACGTCCATCAGAATGAAGTCGAAGGCCGCTTTGCCCAGGTGCTCGATTGCCTCCAGCCCGTTTCCCGCGATCACGACCTGGAAATCCCAGGATTCGAGAATATGCCGGGCGAGGAACTGGTTGAGCTCAACGTCTTCCGCTACCAGCACTTTCCGGGGTCCAAGGCTCTTGAAATCTATTTCCTGTCTGATCTCGTTGTCAGGTGTCATGTCAATGCTTAGCTGATAGGGCAGCAAAATGGTAAAGGTCGAACCCTTTCCTTCCTCGCTTGCGACAAGGAGTTCGCCATTCTGCATCTCGATCATATTTTTGCAGATGGCAAGCCCGAGACCGGTCCCGCCATATTTGCGGGAGATCGTTGCATCCGCCTGCTCGAAAGGCTCGAAGATGGTGCTGAGGCGTTCCTTGACGATCCCGATGCCCGTATCGCTGACCGTGATCTCCGCGACGATCTCATCGCTGCTGTTGTCCCGTATCCCGGTCACGATCGTAATGTGGCCGGTTTCGGTGAATTTCAGGGCGTTGCTCAGGATGTTGTTCAAGACCTGCGTCAGCCGGTAGGGGTCGCCCTTCACCACCAGGTCCGCGGGAATAAAATTCTGGAAGATGAGACCCAGTTCCTTTTCCTCCGCCCGGTAAATAAAGGACTGGATGGTCGTCGCGATCTTGTTCACGATCTTGAAGGGGATCGTTTCCAGTTGCAATTTGCCCGCGACGATCTTTTCCAGGTCAAGGATATCGTTGACGATCACCAGGAGGTTGTTGGCCGATTCCTGGATCAGCTGCAGGTAGTTGCGTTGCTGGGCGTTGAGCTGTGTCTTGCTGAGCAGGCTTGCGATGCCGAGAATGCCGCTCATCGGCGTGCGGATCTCGTGGCTCATATGCGCCAGGAAGGATTCTTTGGCCCGGGCGATCTCGTCCGTGAGCTGCTTGGTGAAGCGCAGCTCCTTTTCCATCTTGATCCGGTCCGTAATATCCTGTGAGAAGCCGATGACATAAGGTTCCGCGCCCGGCTCCTCCCGCCGGTAATTCTTATACAACAGGTAGATCTCCTCTCCCGCCTTGCTCAGCACGCAAAATTCGCCGCTGACGGCGCCGTTGCTGACGCGGACGGGCTGGAGGTATTCTTCGTCGAACCGCGGCCGGTGTTTTTCCGGGATGAATTCCGCCAGGTTCCGGCCCAGCATTTCCTGTTCTTCAAAGCCGAGGATCTTGCAGGTGGCCGGGTTGACGGTCAGCAGCTTCCCGTCCATATCGTGGGTGCAGATCAGGGCCTGGCTATGGTTGAAGAGGTCGCGATAGCGCTTTTCATGGACCCGGACCTTTTCTTCGAACTCCTTTGTTTCGGTGATGCGGACGACATAGATGATCACTTCCACGAGGGCGCCTTCCGGGTTGAATATGGGTTGGATGCGATGAAGGAAGTGCTGGACCACGCCTTCGCTGTCCTGCGCCGACTCCGACCATTCGACCGCCTTCCGCGTCCGCCGGGCCTTTTCAAAGACCATCCGCCGGGCGCGCGCCATGGCCGCGGGCCGGCCGGTGTAGGTGCAGAATTCTTCGTTGGATTTACCGATCATCCACTCGCGGACCTCGGGTTCGGGGATGGCGGCCGGGTTGGCATACAGAAAACGGTAATCCTGGTCTGCGACGATGATCTCCGCAGGTACCTTATCCAGGATCTCCTCAAAAAATCTGCTTTCTAACGGCATGCCAGAGGCGGTTTAGTAATGGGGCACTTGGTCTGTTATTTCATCTTCAGCTCGCCGTTCTGGATCATGCGATAGAGCGTGGACTTGCCGACATCCAGCTTTTTGGCCACGAGCAGAACGTCCTTTTCATATTTATCGAGGTAATGCTGCAATATTTGGATCTCGAATTCCTTTAACGTCATTTCCCTATTCAGCAGATCGGCGATGCTCGCCGACGTGTTCAGCGTGATGTGTTCGGCCTGGATCATCTCATCGTCCGCCATCACCACCGCCAGTTCCACCACCGACTTCAGTTCCCTCACGTTGCCCGGGAAGGGGTACTGCAACAGCTTTTGCTGGGCGTCCGGCGCCAGGGTCTTTTTGTCGATCTTATTCTCCTTGCAAAACGCGTCGATAAAATGTTTGGAGAGGATGAGGATATCATTGCCCCGTTCGCGAAGCGGCGGCAGGTAGATCGGCAAGCCGATCAGGCGATAATAGAGGTCTTCGCGGAAATTTTTATTTTTTACTTCGTCGAGGAGATTCTTGTGCGTAGCCACGATGATGCGGACGTCGATCTTCGTAACCCCGGTGCTGCCGATGCGCGTGATCTCCCTCTCCTGCAGGACGCGAAGGAGCTTGGCCTGGAGGTTGATGTCCAACTCGCCGATCTCGTCGAGGAAAAGGGTTCCCTTGTCGGCCTCTTCGAATTTACCGATCCGGCGGGTAACCGCGCCCGTGAACGAGCCCTTTTCATGGCCGAACAGCTCGCTCTCGATCAGGTCTTTCGGGATAGCCGCTACGTTTACGGCGACGAAGGGCAGCTTGTGGCGGTCCGAGTTGTAGTGGATGGCCTTTGCGATCATCTCCTTTCCCGAGCCGGTTTCGCCGGTGACCGAGACCGTGATATTCGTCTTCGCCGCCTTTTCGATCATCGAGAAGACCTTCTCGATCTGCTCCGATTTCCCGAGGATCATCTGCGAGAAATCGTATTTCCGGGTAACCTGGCTCTTCAGGGTCTCCACCTCCTGCTTCAGGTTGCTGATCTCGCGCAGGTGCAGGATGCTGTTCCAAAGCCGGTCCTTGGTGTCGTCGTCTTTTACGATGTAGTCGAACGCCCCGTTCTTCAGCAGGTTGATCGCCGTGGCCACGTCTTCCTGGCCGGAGATCACGATCACCCGGATATCGGGGTTGTGCTCCTTGATCTTCTTCAGCACTTCTGCGCCATCACAGTCGGGAAGAGAATAATCCAATGTTACAACTTCAGGATTTTCATGCAGTTGAGCAAAGAAGTCGCGGGGGGACTCGAATCGTTTGACTTCGTATTCAGGATTCAGGGACAGATAATGTTGCAGCATGGAACCATACCATACATCATCTTCGACAATAAAGACCTTAAAAGAGTGATGGTTTTTCATATTATGCGTTGTCATTGGATACGTTTCTAACGCGGAATCGCCGATTTTATTCCCATATTAAGACATTTTCCAAAGTCTTTTCGGGCTTTTCCCCACCCTCCGCGGTCGTTCCGGACCCTCCGGCGTCGTATTTCGGGGCGAATCGTACATTTGAGCATGTCTATCAATCGGGAAAGGCTGCGGCAGCAATTCCAGGAAGAATACGCGAAACTCAACGAGAAACAAAGGCTGGCGGTGGACAGCATCGAAGGCCCGGTCATGGTTATCGCCGGACCCGGTACCGGCAAGACCCAGATCCTCGCGGCCAGGATCGGCAAGATCCTGCTCGAGACGGACGTGGCCCCCGGCAATATCCTATGTCTTACCTATACGGATGCGGGTGCGATCGCCATGCGCCGCCGGCTGTCGGCCTTTATCGGGCCGGACGCATACAAGGTACATGTCCATACCTTCCATTCCTTCTGCAACGATATCATCCAGGAAAATCTGCCGCTCTTCGAAAAGACGACGCTGGACCCCATCTCCGACCTGGAACGGATCCAATATTTCAAGACATTGATCGACAGCTGGCCAAAGAATCACCCGCTCAAACGCTATCGCGGGGACGTTTATTTTGAGATGGCCAATCTTCAGCAGCTCTTTTCGACCATGAAGCGCGAAGGCTGGACGCCCGACTTTATCAGGCAACGCATCGACCGGTATCTCGAAGGGCTTCCTTCCCGGGACGAGTATATCGCCAAACGGGCCACCAAAGACTTTAAGAAGGGGGACATCCGGACCGACAAGATCGCCGAGGAGAAGGAGCGGATGGACAAGCTGCGTGCGGCCGTCGGGGAATTCGCACCGTTCCAGGAGATCATGCGGCGCAACAACCGGTATGACTTTGACGACATGATCAACTGGGTGATCCGGGCCTTTGAAGAGAACAAGGACCTCCTGGCCGGTTACCAGGAACGGTACCAGTATATCCTGGTGGACGAATACCAGGACACGAGCGGCACGCAGAACAAGCTCGTGGCCCTGCTGACCGGTTTCTGGGAACAGCCCAACGTCTTCGTGGTCGGCGACGACGACCAGAGCATCTACCGCTTCCAGGGCGCCAACGTCGAGAATATGCTCGAGTTCGCCCAGGATTTCAAGAAGGACCTGATGACGGTCGTGCTGGTCGACAACTATCGCTCCACCCAACCCATCCTGGATGTCTCGCGGTCGCTGATCGAGCGTAACCGGGAACGCCTGGTGAACCAAATCCCCGGGTTGTCCAAGCAGCTGGTCGCGAGCCACCCGCACGTGAGCCGGTTCACCGAGCCGCCGCGTCTGCGGGAATATCTGAGCCCCCGGCAGGAAATGACGCATATTACGTTGCAGGTCGAACGGCTGCTGGCCGAAGGCGTCCAGCCCGGCCGGATCGCCATCCTGTACAAGGAGAACCGGTATGGAGAGGAGCTCGCGCGCTTCTTTCAGCTCAAGAATATTCCGGTGTACAGCAAGCGGAGCACCGACCTGCTGCGGGTGCCGCTGGTGCAGAAGATCCTGCTGCTGTTGCGGTATCTCGGGGCCGAACATGATGCGCCTTATGGGGGAGACGAAATGATGTTTGAGATCCTGCATTTCGACTGTTGGGGGATCGCGCCGATCGAGATTGCCCGGCTGACGGCGGAGGTGGCGGAAAAGCAGTTCAGCGAGCAGCGCACTTCCATCCGCCGGCTCCTGTATGAGAAGGCCAACCGCGCGCCGCAGGATCTGTTCGACACCGGGCTGCCCGAAGGCATGAAGAGGGCCAGCAGGGTCCTCGAAAAACTGATCGGCTCGGTGCCGAACGTCACCTTGCAGTCGCTGTTCGAAAGCTGTATCCGCGAAACCGGCATCCTCGGCCTCGTGATGGCGAGCCCCGACAAGATCGCGCAGATGCAGGTGCTGACGGCGCTTTTCGAGTTTATCAAGGAGGAGTCGCGGCGAAATCCCGACCTCGACCTGGAGCGGTTGATCCAGATGATCGACCTGATGAAATCGAACGGGCTGACGCTCCCGTTGGTTCAGGTCTCCGGCAGCGACAGGGCGGTCAACCTCCTGACGACGCACGGGTCCAAAGGCCTGGAATTCGAATATGTCTTCTTCGCGGGCTGTAACGCGGCGATCTGGGAAAAGAAACGGCGGCCAGGGGGCGGGTATAAATATCCCGACACGCTGTCGGGGGGGGCGTCGGGGTCGCGTTCGGCGAACGCTTCGGCGGCCGAGGAGGAGTTGCGGCGGCTCTTTTATGTCGCGCTGACGCGGGTCGAGCGCCACCTATTCATCTCCTGGGCGCGGTTTCGGGACGACGGCAAGGAATTGGAGCCCACGGTCTTTGTGGCCGAGATCCTAGACCAGCATTCGCTGCCCATCGAAAAAGTGCTTATCCCGGAGGACGAACTGGCCGCTTTCGACGCCTTGCCATTCACCGATGTGGTCGCCCCGGAGATCCAGTCGGCGGAGGAGGCCTTTATTACCCGGATGCTCGAGAAATTCGTGATGAATGTGACCGCGCTCAACAATTACCTGAAATGCCCGCTGGAATTTTATTACCGGAACCTGGTCAGGATCCCATCGCCGAAGAATGAGGCGACGGAGTTCGGCAGCGCCGTGCACTTTGCGTTGCAGCGCCTGTTTGAAAAAATGAAAGCGCACGCCGCGGAAGCCTTCCCGGAAAAAGAAGAGTTGCTCGCGGACTTCAAATGGTATATGGGCCGGCACCGGGAGATATTCACGCGGGAGGCCTTCGCGCGGCGGATGGAATATGGGTTGGAGGTGCTCGCGAATTATTACGACAAATACCTGACCACGTGGAACCGGATCGTGGCGGTCGAATTGAATATCCGGAATGTCGTTCTTCGGGGCGTCCCGATGAAGGGGAAACTCGACAAGCTCGAGTTCCAGGGCAAGGAAGTGATCGTCGTGGACTACAAGACCGGGGATGTCGACAAGGCCAGGGAGAAGCTCATGCCGCCGGACGACCGCAACCCCGTCGGCGGCGATTACTGGCGGCAGGCGGTTTTCTATAAGATCCTGGTGGATAGCTACGAACAAAAGAGCTGGAAAGTGACCGGGACAGAATTCGACTTCGTCGAACCGGATAAGAAGAAGGCTTTCCGGAAGGTGAAGATCATGATCAGCCCCGAAGACATCACCACCGTGACGCAGCAGATCGTGGCGGTTTGGGAGAAGATCCAGAACAGGGAATTCTATACCGGCTGCGGGAAACCCGACTGTCACTGGTGCAATTTCGTAAAGACGAATAACCTGGCGGTCGCCCTGCACGAGGTGGATGAAATTGAAGAAAACCCAGCGGAGATTTAAAGGATTATTAGGAGTCCCGCAACCGGCGCGGGACAAAAACCCAGTATGTTTGCAACATGAAGCTCCACTACGCGCTCCTGCTTATACCTCTTACTTTCCTGGTCGGATGCGCCAATATCATCCCGCCGACCGGTGGGCCGAGGGATTCGCTTCCGCCCGTTCTGCTCAGCGCGCTCCCCGTGGAGTTCAGCAAACACATCAGCAGCAATAAATTCGTTTTCAGGTTCGACGAATATATCGACTCCAAAGACATCCGCAGCGAGCTCGTCGTGAATCCCGTTCCGAAGATCGATCCGATCACGGAAGGGCGTTTGCAGAACGTCACCGTCCGGCTTAAGGATACGTTATTACCCAATACTACCTATACGCTCAGTTTTTATAAGGGGATCAAGGATGTCAACGAGGGCAACGTCCTGCGGAATTTCACCTATGTCTTTTCGACCGGCGACCATATCGATTCAGGGAGTTTCGCCGGGAATGTACTGCAGGCATTGACCGGCAGGCCGGATTCCAGTCTTGTCGTCGTGCTGCACCGGAAGCTGGACGACTCTGCCGTCTTCAAGGACCGGCCGCGATACCTGACCAAGGTGGATAGCACCGGGCGGTTCGAATTCGACCATATCGAACCCGGACGGTACGCCGTATACGCGATGAAGGACGAGGGCGGCTCGCACAAATATTTGTCGAAAGCGCAGATGTTTGCCTTTGCGGACGCCCCGGTGGTCGTAACCGCCGCAACGCCTCCCGTCACTTTATATGCCTATCAGGAGGAAGAAGCGGCGCCGGCCAAAAGCAGCAACACACCGGTTTCGGGGAACGCGAATCCACCGAAGCCGTCGCGCAAGTCGAAGCAAAAGGAAGCCAGGCTGGAGTTCCAGACGAACACGACCAACGGCCTCTTCGATATCCTCGATACGTTCAAGCTGAGTTTCGCCACCGGGCTGAAGACCTTCGATTCGTCGATCATCCGGTTCACCGACGAAAACTTCCATGATATCAGCCTGACCCGTTACCGGTGGGTGCGGGACACCACGAACAGGAATTTCTATCTGTCATACATCTGGCCCCTGGATACGAAGTTCGAATTGATCCTCCCGAAGGCCTTCGCGACCGATTCGTCGGGACGGCGGTTACTGAAGGATGACACGGTGACCTTCAGGACAAAGAAGGACATCGACTACGGCGAAGTCACGGTGCGGGTCTTCAACCTGGACCTGAGCAGAAGACCCGTCCTGCTCTTCTATTCTTCCGATAAATTGAAATATTCCTTTCCTTTTGGGACCAGGAAGGAGATCCGCAAGTTGCTCTTCGAGCCAGGAGACTATGAGCTGCGGATCCTGTATGACACCAACGGGAACGGCAAGTGGGACACCGGCAACTTTTTCGGGAAACACCGGCAGCCGGAACGGGTGGTGACGGTGCTCAAGAAGTTCACCATCAAGGCAAATTGGGACAATGACCGGGATCTCAGCCTGACGCAATAGCCCGCGGGCGCCGGCAGCGGGGGACGCGGCGGCCGGGACGGGCGGAAGCGACGGGCGGAAGGGACGGGCGGAAGGGACGCATCTTGGTGGAAAACGGCAGCCGTCGTAACTTTACCGCATGCAATTTTCATCCGCTTTATTGGAAAGTGCGGTCGCCGAATTTTCGCGACTCCCGGGGATTGGAAAAAAGACCGCGCTTCGGCTGGTGCTGCATTTGCTGCGGGCCGACCCGGTCCAGGCGCAAGGGCTGAGCGAGGCGTTGGTGCGGATGCGGCAGGACATCAGGTTCTGCCAGCGTTGCCACAATGTCGCGGATGGGGACATCTGTTCGATCTGCGCGAATTCCTTCCGCAAGCAGGAGATGATCTGCGTGGTCGAAAGCCTGCGCGAGGTGATCGCGATCGAGAGCACGCAGCAGTATAACGGCGTCTATCATGTTTTGGGCGGGAGCATTTCGCCGCTGGACGGCATCGGTCCCGACCAGCTGACGATCGAATCGTTGGTCGCCAGGGTACGGAAGGAAGAGCCGCAGGAACTGATCTTTGCGTTGAATCCCACGATCCAGGGAGATACCACCATCTATTATATTCAAAAAAAGTTGCATGATATCCCGCTGAGGATCACCACGATTGCCAGGGGTATCGCGTTTGGCGGCGAGCTCGAATACGCGGACGAGATGACGCTGGCCCGGTCGATCAGCAACCGGCTTCCGGTAGACAGCTATCGGGCCGGGGGCTGAGGTGAATTTGCGGGGCGTGGGCGGACGCGATTGGCCGGCTCCCGCGGGCGCGACATCCGGGTGGTATGCCTCGGATTAATTACTGCGAATTCGCGGCAGTTATATTTTGCAACATACATCGGGACCGCCACGGGCCTCTTGTTGGCTTGCGGAAATCTTGGCGAAAACCTGCGCGCCCCGTCGCGAAGGCCCCGTCGCCGCGCGTATGCCGGTCAAGGCGCGAATGCCGGTCGCCGCAACCGGCCTTTGTTGATTCTACCAGATATTTCCGTATATTTGCAGCCTGTACAGGCGGATTTGTTTATTGTTCAGCCTGTGCGGCCGGAGCCGGCGCTTCGAAAGTGGAAATCACTGAACTAATAAACGTCTGAAATAACTCCTTCCTTCTTTTTCGTTATTTCCCTCGTTATCAACAGTTCAGAAAATTTTTTACCGGATAAAGCGTTTCACCTCGCGGAGAATTGAAGTTGAGCGGCCGGAAGGCTGTTCATGCGAAAGGTAACCAATAAAGAATGGAGGTTCAAATGACCGACACAAGACAACGCATCGAAAAGGCGCTCCGGGAGCGGATCCTGGTCATCGACGGCGCCATGGGGACGATGATCCAGCGGCATCAGCTCGGGGAAAAGGATTACCGCGGGGAGCGGTTCAGGGACTGGAAGTCCGATCTGAAAGGCAACAACGACCTGTTGGTCCTCACACAGCCCGCCATCATCGAGGGCATCCACCGGGAATACCTGGAGGCGGGTGCGGATATCATCGAGACCAATACCTTCAATGCGCAGCGCGTGAGCATGGCCGATTATCACATGGAAGATCTCGCCTTCGAGATCAATGTCGCCGCGGCCAGGCTGGCAAAGGCAGCGGCGGCGGCTTATACGGCAAAAGACCCGGGCAAGCCCCGCTTTGTCGCGGGTGCGATCGGGCCGATGAATAAAACGCTTTCGTTGTCGCCCGACGTGAACAACCCGGGATTCCGGGCGGTGAGCTTCGACGAGGTCGCCGCGGCTTATTACGAACAGGTAAAGGGACTGGTGGAGGGGGGCGTCGATCTCCTCCTGATCGAGACGATCTTCGATACGCTCAACGCGAAGTCCGCCATCTATGCCATTAAGAAATATTTCAGGGACACCCGGCAGCCTGAGCTACCGGTCATGATCAGCGGCACGATCACGGACGCCAGCGGGCGTACCCTCAGCGGCCAGACCCTGGAGGCGTTCTATGTCTCGGTGATGCACGCGCGGCCCCTGAGTATCGGGCTGAACTGTGCGCTGGGCGCGGCTGAAATGCGGCCGCACATCGAGGAACTCAGCCAGATCGCCGCATGCTTCACGTCGGCATACCCCAACGCCGGGCTGCCGAATGCGATGGGCGAATATGACGAACGGCCCGAAGACACCGCGCATTTTATCGAGGACTGGGCGGAGAACGGCTTTGTCAATATCGTGGGCGGCTGCTGCGGCACGACCCCCGATCATATCCGGCACATCGCCGCGCATGTGGCCGCAATCCGGCCGAGACCTTTGCCGGTCCTGGAAAAAGAGTTGATCTAACCTAAAAATAAAAGATGGGAGTTGCTACAATTAAACCCTTTTTAAGGCTTTCCGGGCTCGAACCGCTCGTACTCAGACCCCAGACGAATTTCGTCAATATCGGAGAGCGCACCAATGTGACCGGCTCCAAGAAGTTCGCGCGGCTGGTCCGGGACAACAAATATGAAGAAGCGCTGAGCGTCGCCCGGCAACAGGTCGAGAACGGCGCGCAGATCCTGGACGTCAATATGGACGACGCACTATTGGACGGGGAAAAGGCCATGCAGACCTTCCTCAACCTGTTGCAGTCGGAGCCCGACATCGCGAAGATCCCGATCATGATCGACTCGTCGAAGTTCAGCATCATCGAAGCGGGGCTGAAGTGCGTGCAGGGCAAATGCATCGTCAACAGCATATCGATGAAGGAGGGCGAGGAAAAATTCATCGAGCAGGCCATCATTTGCAGGAGTTATGGCGCAGCCGTCATCGTGATGGCGTTCGATGAATCCGGGCAAGCCGATACGCTCCGGAAGAAGGTCGATATCAGCGAACGCGCCTACAGGATCCTCACCGACCGGGTAGGCTTCGACCCGCAGGACATCATCTTCGACCCCAATATCTTCGCGATCGCCACGGGTATCGAAGAGCACAACAACTACGCCGTCGATTTTATCGGGGCGATAAAGGAGATCAAACAAAAGATGCCGCTAACCCGCATCAGCGGCGGCGTCAGCAATATATCGTTCTCGTTCCGGGGAAACGAGCCGGTGCGGGAGGCGATGCACAGCGTATTCCTCTATTACGCGATCAAGGCCGGAATGGACATGGGCATCGTGAACGCCGGCCAGCTGGTCGTGTACGATGAGATCGAGCCGCGGCTCAGGGAGTTGTGCGAGGACGTGATCCTCAACCGGAATAAGGAGGCGACGGACAACCTCCTGGCGTTTGCGGAAACCGTGAAGGCAAAGGGGAAGACCGAAGTGAAGGACGAAGCATGGCGCCGCGGTACGGTGGAGGAGCGGCTGAAACACGCGCTGATCAACGGGATCACCGACTATATCGACACCGATACCGAGGAAGCGCGGCTGAAATACCCCAAGCCGCTGGATGTGATCGAGGGACCGCTGATGGCCGGGATGGACGTCGTGGGAGATTTGTTCGGCAGCGGAAAGATGTTCCTGCCGCAGGTGGTGAAGAGCGCCCGGGTGATGAAAAAATCCGTCGCCATCCTGACGCCCTTTATCGAACTGGAAAAAGAAGAAAGAAAGAAGGCGGGCGGCGATGCCGCGGAAGCCGGCGCCGCGAAGATCCTTCTCGCGACGGTAAAAGGAGACGTCCATGACATCGGCAAGAATATCGTGGGTGTCGTGCTCGGCTGCAACGGATATGACATTATCGACCTCGGGGTCATGGTGCCCGCGGACAAGATCCTCGAGACGGCAAAAAGAGAAAAAGTGGACGTCATCGGCCTAAGCGGTCTGATCACGCCTTCGCTGGACGAGATGGTGCACGTGGCGCGCGAGATGAAACGCCTGGAATTCGAAGTGCCGCTGCTGATCGGCGGCGCCACCACGTCCCGGATGCACACGGCCGTCAAGATCGCCCCCGAATTCGCCAACGGTGTGGTGCATGTGCTGGACGCCTCCCGCAGCGTAACCGTGGTGGGCAACCTCCTCAATCCCGGGCAAAAACCGGAATTCCTGCGGGGGATCAGCGCGGAATACAAAAAATTAAAAGAAGATTTTGCGAGCAAAAAGACCGCCAAACAATACCTGACCTACGAAGCCGCCATCGGTAACAAAGTCAGGATCGACTGGGGTAAGTTCCGGCCGGTGAAGCCGACGTTGACCGGAACAAAAGTGTACGACGGTTTCGACCTCGCCGAGATCGTGCCCTTTATCGACTGGGGTCCGTTCTTTATCGCCTGGGAGCTTCACGGCAAATTCCCCCAGATCCTCCAGGATGCGGTCGTCGGGGTCGAGGCGACAAAGCTTTATAACGACGCCCGGGAACTGCTGTCCCGGCTCGTGAAGGAAAAATGGCTAAGGGCGAGGGCGGTGATCGGGTTTTGGCCCGCGCAGTCGAACGGCCGGGATACCGTCGTGGTCAAAGGCCCCGAGGGAGATGTCCGGCTGGAGTTCCTGCGCCAGCAGGTCAAGAAGGCTGCCAACCAGCCGAATATTTCGCTTGCCGACTTTGTCGCGCCGGCGGACACGGGACACCAGGATCACCTGGGCGCCTTCGTGACGACCATCGAGGGCATCGAGCCTCACCTGCAGCGGTTCCTCGACGCACACGACGACTACAACAAGATCATGCTGCAAGCGCTGGCCGACCGGCTGGCGGAGGCCTTTACCGAACTCCTCCACGAGAAGGTCCGGAAGGAGATCTGGGGATACGCGGCCCAGGAACATTTGAGCAATGAACAACTGATCCGCGAGGAATACCTGGGCATCCGCCCGGCGCCCGGCTACCCTGCCTGTCCCGACCACACAGAAAAACGCAAGCTGTTTGCCATGCTGGATGCGACCCGGCATACCGGCGTGATCCTGACCGAGTCCCTGGCCATGTACCCGGCATCGACCGTTAGCGGATGGTATTTCGCACATCCGGAGAGCAAATATTTCGGGGTCGGGAAAATTGAAAAGGACCAGGTCGTGGACTACGCGGGGCGAAAGGGGATGGCGTTGGAGGACGCGGAACGCTGGTTGAGGCCCGTTTTGGAATATGATGTGTAGCTGCACGGAGTTTTCACTGCGCGGGCGGCGTCTTTACGCGGGACAGCTTCCGCTGGGCGTCACGGCTGTCGGCCAGTCCGAGCAAAAGCGTGACCAGCGTCAGCAACTTCGATTGCCAGCGGTTGAAGGGCCCGAACGGCGTAACGAAGCTGTCCGCAGCAATCGCCACTGCGAGTAGCAAGAGTCCCAAACGCATCGCGGTATATGGCCTCTTTCCCGCCCAGATCGCGAGCAGGATATACAACAAGCTCACCACTCCCGTGATCCCGATATTCAATACCGTGAACTGCGATGGAAGGCCGGGGGTCATCAGGATCGCCGAGATGAAGGAGAAGGCCGCGGCAATAAAGAGGAAGGCGCGGGCCGTGCCGACCTGTTGTCTCAGCAACCTGGCATCATCTCCGGCGGGATCGCTCCCCGGGCGCGCTTCCTGGAACGGTGTCGTCATTTCATGCAAATTCGCCGTTAAGTTAGCATAAGATGACAATAATTCTATAGTTTTGCACGCTTAATGTTCTATTAAAAGCTACAGTGGGTATGAGATTATTTGGCTATGTCTTCGGGCGCCGGCGCGTGGCGCAGGCTCTGTTGATTTCCGTGGTGCCTTTTGCGGCCTCGGCACAACAACCGCCTAAGAAGAAGCGGCACTTTATAAAAGAGGTATATGCTTCGTGGGGCTACAACGGTGAATTCTACACCAACAGCACGATCCATATCTCCCAGCCTTCGCTTGGCGACGACTACAATTTCGTACACGTCCGGGCGCATGACCACCCGGGGTGGAACGAGGGCCTTTTCAGCAAGGCGTTGTCCATCCCGCAATACAACTACCGCCTGGGATTCCTGCTGGACGAGAAGAGGGGCTGGGGATTCGAGATCAATTTCGATCACACCAAATACATTTTCGCCGATCAGCATGTGCGGATCCGCGGTAAACTCAACAACCAGGCCGTCGACACGACGGTCGCGTTCAATGAAGCCAACGGCTTTTACTATTACCTGAATAATGGCGCCAATTTTCTCCTCTTCAATGTCACGAAGAAATGGCACGTCCTGAAGACGGCCGATGACAGGTTCAAGCTGGACTTTTTGGCGAAATTCGGCGTCGGTCCCGTCATCCCGCATACGCAAAACGAATTGTTCGGTCATCCCAACCACCAGGGTTTTCAATTCGGCGGCTGGAATACGGGAGCGGAAGGCTCGCTGCGGGCCACATTTTTCCGGCATGTCTACCTGGAATTCTCCAACAAGCTGGACTATGCGCGGTATTCCGGCGTCAACATCTATATGGGCAAGGCGCACCAGGCATTCGGGACGGAGGAGATGATCCTCAGCCTCGGGCTCGTACTGCCTACTTCACATCACTGATATGCCGTTCGAACAGCCACCATTTCCTGCGGGCCGGGCGCCTGGCGTAATTCTTTTTGATAAACGTATCGATATGCTGCACCGCCTCGGCGACGCTGTCCGTCAGCAGGACCAGGGCCAGGTCCTCGGTCGAGATCGTTCCCTGCCGGGCCATATCCTCCATATACGCAAATAGCGGCTGGTAATATTCCTTCCCGAACAGGACGAGCGGAAAGCGGATCAGGATCTTTGTCTGCACGAGGGTCAGCGTCTCGAAAAATTCATCCATGGTCCCGAAACCGCCGGGCATGATCACGAACGCGTACGAATATTTGACCAACATGACCTTCCGCACAAAAAAGTGTTCAAACGTAATTGAGGTCTGGACGTACGGGTTCGGCCGCTGTTCGAACGGCAGTTTGATATTGCATCCGACCGACTGGCCGCCCTGTTCGAAGGCCCCGCGGTTGGCAGCTTCCATGGTGCCGGGCCCGCCGCCGGTCATCGTGGTGAAGCCCATCACCGCGATCTGTCTGCCCATCTCGCGTGCCGACTGATAGTGCGGGTGGTCTTCCCTAAAGCGCGCGGACCCGAAGACCGTGATACAGGGGCCGACGAAATGGAGGGTCCGAAAGCCCTTTATAAATTCCCGGAATACCCGCCAGGCAAAGCCGAGCTCATACGTCCTGCTCTTCGGGCCGTCAAGGAATTGCGTGTCTTTCGCCGGCACGACCCTATCGAGGTTATCCATATATATTGCGTATATTTCGCCGCTAATATAGCCGATTATGTCTTCAATCCGCATTGTGAGCTATAATGTTAACGGAATCCGCGCCGCGATGAACAAGGGCCTGGTGGAGTGGTTGAAGACCGATCCGGCGGATATCGTATGCGTGCAGGAGACAAAGGCGCACAAGGAAAACGTGGCGCATGATCAGATCACCCGGCTCGGATACCATGACTACTGGTTCCCGGCCAAAAAGAAAGGCTATAGCGGGGTGGCCGTTTTTACGAAGATCAAACCGGACCGGGTCGAATACGGGACGGGGCATGCGGTCAGCGATGACGAAGGCCGCGTCATCCAGCTCGATTTCGGCGACATCCGGCTGATCAACGCCTATTTCCCTTCCGGTACCTCGGGCGAAGAACGTCAAACCTATAAATATCAGTGGTTGGATGAGTTCTACAACTATATCGAGGAGCTGCGGCGACGGATCCCGCGCCTGATCGTGTGCGGCGACTACAACATCGCGCACAACGAGATCGACATCCATGACCCGAAAGGGAACAAGAACAACTCGGGTTTCCTGCCCGGGGAACGCGCCTGGATGGACAAATTCCTCGGCAGCGGATGGGTCGATGGGTTCCGGCTGCTGAACCCGGACCCGCACCACTATACCTGGTGGAGTCAGCGATTTCCGTCGGTGAGGTTGCAGAATAAAGGCTGGCGCATCGACTATATCAGCGTCACCGACCCGTTGAAGGGCGATCTCATCAAAGCGGAGATCTTCCCGGATGTGAAGCAGAGCGATCATTGCCCCGTGTATCTCGAGTTACGCAAATAAAAACCGGGCGGCATATGGAATATGTCATCTTTTTATTGTTGTGCGTGGTCATCTTGCTGGTCTTGTTCCTCCGGTACGCGTTGCTGGACAAAATGGACAGGCTGGAGCGCGAGGTATGGCGGTTGCGCGAAGAATTGAGGTCGCGCCGGGAGGAGACAAAGGAAGCGCCGGCGGCCGCGCCAAACATTCCGGCGGCCGCGCCAAACATTCCGGTGGCCGCGCCAAAGAATCCCATCCCCGCCCCTGCAGCCAGAAGACCGGCGCAGAAACCTCCCGCCGAGCCCACAGATTGGGAAAAATTTATCGGCGAGAACCTCATCAGCAAGATCGGGATTGCCATCCTGGTGCTCGCGATCGGATTTTTTGTCAAATATGCGATCGACAACGACTGGGTCGGCCCGGTGGGGCGGGTTGGCGTCGGCATGGTCTGCGGGGGCGTCCTGATCGGGCTGGCGCACCGCCTGCGTAACCACTACAAGGCCTTCAGCTCCGTGCTGACCGGCGGCGGGATTGCCGTCCTTTATTTTACGGTCGCGCTTGCCTATCACCAATATGCGTTATTCAGCCATTCGACGGCCTTCGTCCTGATGCTGGTCATCACAGCGTTCGCGGTGACGGTGTCCTTGCTGTACAATCGCGAAGAGCTCGCTGTCATCGCCCTGGTGGGCGGATATGTCACGCCCTTCCTGGTGAGCAACGGCAGCAATGATTACCAGGCGTTGTTCACGTATCTGCTCATCCTCAATTCGGGGTTGCTCGTCATTGCGTACCGGAAAGCCTGGCGGCTGCTGAATGTCCTGGCGTTCGCGTCCACGGTTATTTTGTTGGGCGCCTGGCTGCTTCGCCTTCCCGATCCCACCCCCGCGCCTGTCTATTACCATGCCGCAGGTTTCGCGACCGCATTCTACGCGCTTTTCCTTGTCGCGGGCATCGCGCGAACCATCCGGGAAAACAAGCGGTTCATCGCAACGGATTTTATCGTTCTGTTGCTGAATACCGGGCTGTATTTCGCGGTGTCGCTCTATCTCCTTTCGCTGCTCGGACTGGACCGCTACAAAGGACTGTATTGCGCGATCATGGGCGTTATCCATATCGTACTGTCGGTTATCCTCTTTCGCCGGCAGTCGGTGGACAGGAATATCCTCTACCTGCTGATCGGGCTGACGCTGTCCTTCGTCTCCCTCACGGCGCCGCTGCAGTTGCACGGACACTACATTACGTTATTCTGGGCGTCTGAATCCGTGTTGTTGTATTGGTTATACCTGAAATCGAAGCTGCGGCTCATCCGGGTCGCGGCGGAACTGGTCTGGGCCGGGATGCTGGTCAGCCTCGTCTGGGACTGGGTGAATATTTATTGGGTACCGGGTTCGTCCCGACTGCCGGTTGTTTTTAATAAAGGGCTGATGACGGGTCTGTATTGCAGCGTTTGCTGCTTTGCGCATTTCCGGTTGCAAAAAGGCTCCCGGCTGTCGCTCGTGGGGCTTTTTGCCGGCGGCGCCTTGCTGTATCTGGCCGGCGCCTTCGAGATCGGCACGCAATTGTGGGTCGATCCCGCGCACCGGGATCTCGCCGGTCTCTGCTTGCAATTGTATACGTGGGCATTCCTGCTCGTGTATACGACACTCAACGCTGGCGCCCGGAGTCTCGATCTGCGCCGGTTGAAGGGCATCCTGCTCGGACTGGGCCTGCTGAGCTATCTTCTTGTTTTACCCTGGATTGCGGCGATCCAGGTACAGGTACTCGCAGACGGCCGGATCACGGCGCATTTCGCATGGCATTGGTTGGGGACATTGGTAGTGGTCGCGATGCTCTCCCGGTTGGTGGGCATGTTCAGGAACGGCGACCTGACGATCGACGCGGCGACTTTTTCCTGGGCGGTAGCGATCGCCGCCGTCGTTTTGCTGAGCGCCGAAGGGCAATTCCTGATCAATATGCTGTGGTATTCCGGAGCGCATTCGCTGGATGACCTTCGCCGCATCTACGGGAAAACCGGGCTGCCGATCCTTTGGGGTGTCTGCTCCTTTATCTGCATGTGGATGGGAATGCGCAACAAATTCAGGCCCTTGCGGATCTTTTCGCTGATCCTGTTCACGGTTACCCTGTTGAAGCTGTTCCTGTTCGACATCAGGAATATCCCCGTCGCAGGCAAGATCGCCGCCTTCTTTTGTTTGGGCGTACTTTTGCTTGTCGTGTCCTTCATGTATCAACGACTGAAAAAAATAATAGTCAAGGATGAACCGAAGCTACCGGATTAGGGAAATGCTCCTGGGATCATTGCTGGCGGTCACCGGTGCGTGTCCTGCTCAAGACCTGCCCCGGCTCGCGGCAGCGCTCGACACCGTGAAAAGCGCGGGCATTTACCGGATCGTCCTGCCGCCCGAATTCGTTTCGCGGTGTCTTCCCGATCTATCGGACATTCGGATCATCGACGGGGAGGGAAAAGAGGCGCCGTATGTGTTGAGGACGGGTGGGAACGACCCCTTGAACGCCGGCCCGTTGCCCATCCCCGATCCGAAGATCCACCATTGGGACAGCAGTAACCGGCACTCTTACTACTTGTTAAATTATGATGACAGCTACCGGATCGACCGGCTTTCGCTGGTGATCACCCAGCCGCCCTTATACCGGCGAACGGCCGTTGTCTTCAATGTTCGCGAGGCACGGGACAGGCTGAAGCTTGTTACGATCAACATCGATCCGGGCGATTCCGTGTTCACGCTGCCGCCGGTTAGGACCGGCCGGTTACTCATCGATGTCGACAATGGCGACAATGAACCACTCGCCCTTACGAGGGTGGCCACTTTTCAGTCGGGGATTTGCCTGCTGGCCTATTTGCAGCCACGGCGCCGGTACCGGCTCGCCCCAGATATGTCCCATGCCGGCGACAAACCGCCGCAGTACGATTTGCGTTATTTTACCGACACCGTCAGATCGCCCGTCACTATTGGACTGGGCCCGCTGATGACGGTGAGCGGGACGGGGCTTCCGGCGCCTTTCCGGACAGCCGAGAAGACTACTGGCGGCAGATCCGGCCCTCTGTTGTGGACCATCGTAGCATTCATCCTGGCCTTGCTGTTGTACGTGAGCGTCAAAATGGTGCGCGCGCTGGACAAAAGGAAACACGATGATCGTCTATAATATCACCTGTAAAGTGCTATGGGAGATCCTCGACGGCTAGCTTGCCTGGGAGCTCGGCGAGCAGATTCCTGCAACGCTTGCCACCGGCTTGTTCGACGGGTACCGGATATACCGGTTAATGGACCAGGAGGAAGAAGAGGGGCCGACGTTTGTCATTCAATTTCTCACCAGCAACCTGGAGCGATACAACCGTTACCTCTCGGACCACGAAACCGGATTGAGACAGGCCGGATGGGAGAAATGGGGCAACGGATATATTGCCTTTCGCACGTTGATGGAGTCCATCGCGGATGGTTGATCTGTGCACTAATTGTGGATAAGAGCCGTTACTGGCAAGGATTTCAGCCCATGCACGCTGAAACCCTTTACTGTTCTGCCTTACAGCGAATTGCAACCCCCGGCGTCCCGAAAATGGAAGAAGCTGTTTTGCCGCTAATCCTTGCCCGGAGCGGTTTCGCGCGAAATGAAGTGTGTTGGCCAAACGTTAAAAAAATTTTGTCGGATTCAAAAAGCGGGTATATTTGTCGAGCTAATTAATAAAAAATTACACTATGAACAAAGCTGAATTAATCGCAAAGGTTGCCGATGATGCCGGCATTACAAAGACTCAGGCAAATGCTTCACTCGATTCTTTTGTAGAAGCAGTCACCAAGACCCTGAAAGGCGGCGGAAAAGTAACCCTCGTCGGTTTCGGTACTTTTTCTGTCTCCAAGAGGGCTGCCCGCAATGGCCGCAACCCGCAAACCGGCGCTGTCATCAAGATCAAAGCCAAGAAAGTAGCTAAGTTCAAGGCAGGTAAGGAACTGTCTGCAAAGTTATAGGATCGTTCTACGGACGGGCCGTCTCCGGCGGCTTTGTATAGTATTCCCCTGCGGACCGACCGCTTCCGGCGGATTTGTGTATACCGGACAGGGAAAGCTCCGTTACCGGGCATTCTCATGCAGGTACCGGGGCTTTTTTGTAACTTTAGAAAATTACTTACATATGGGAAGAGGAGATAAAAAGACCAAGAAAGGAAAGATATTCAAAGGTTCATTCGGCAAGAGCCGGCCTGCTAAACGCGCTAAGAAATCCGGCGCTGCGGGTGCATCCGGCGCGAAAAAGAAATAGCGACGAAAAAGTAGTTCTTTTCAGCGATAATTTTTGCCAGGCGGGTATCCGGGCGCCAGTGGTTCCAAGTGTCAGGGCACCAGTCGTTCCGGGCACCAGTCGTTCCGGGTGTCAGTCGTTCCGGGTGTCAGGGCGCCAGTCGTTCGATTGTCCAGTTTCCGTTGCCCTGCAAGGTATACAGGATCCTGTCATGCAAGCGACTGGGCCTTCCCTGCCAAAATTCTATTCGGATGGGCCGTACGATATAGCCGCCCCAGTGCGGAGGACGTTGCAGATGTCCGGCCATCGCCGTGGCCAGCCTTCGTTCTTCCGATTCCAACCATTCCCGGCTTTCGATGACCTCGCTTTGCGGTGACGCCCAGGCGCCGATCCTGCTCCCTTCCGGGCGGCTATTGAAATACTCGTCGCTCGCCTTTTCGCTGGTTAGCGAAACGAGACCGCTGACGCGGACCTGCCGTTCCAGCCCCGCCCAGAAAAAGACGAGGGACGCCCTGGGGTTCTCAAGCAATTGCTGGCCCTTTGCGCTGTGATAGTTGGTAAAAAAGACGAACCCGTTTGCATCGACACCTTTGAGCAGGACAATGCGGGCGTCGGGCATGCCATCCGCTCCCGCTGTGGCCAGTGTCATGGCGTTAACTTCTTCCAGGTTGGAGTGAATGGCTTCCTGCCACCATTTGTCGAACTGACGAAAGGGATCGGGCTGAACATCTTTTTCTGCGAGCGAGCGGAGCTTGTATTCCTTCCGGATATCGGCGATGTTGTTTGACACGCGTGTAATTTTATAGCACGTCGCGAAGTCCGGACTGGGTGATCTTTGTCAGGAGGGATTCCATGTCGCTGACCCGGCGAAGCTGGCTTTCGATCTTTTTGTTGTGTTCTGAAATTTCCTGCAGGTCGTGGTTGAGCTCTTCGAGGAAGGCCGACCTTTTCTGATATTGCTGCCGCTGAAAATTCGCCTCCTTCAACTTTTCTTCCGTGTCCGCCAGGATGCGGTTGAGGCGCTGGTTCTCCTCGCGGAGCGACAGGTATTTCAGCTTCATCTCGTCGTGCTCCTTCCCCAGTTTGAAATAGGAATCCTTCAGCTCGTCATAGTCGGTTCCGCGGTTATAGGGCTGCGTGAGATAGGCCTGGAGTTTGAGCAACTTGTCCTGGAGCGTGCTGTATTCCTCGTATACCTTGTCCAGCCGGCTGCCCATTTCCTCCGCCAGTTTCTGCTGGTGGCGCAGGTGACTGATCTCGGCTTCCTTATCGAGCAGTTGCTGACCGGCGCTTCGCAGTTGCTCATGAAGGCCCTCATTCAGCTGCAGCAATTCCTGGGTCCTTTTTTCCGAGTCCTCGACAAGCCGCGTCTGTTCCAGCAGGCGGGTAATGCTGTTGTTGTGCTCGGCCAGCTTTTCCTGTGCCAGGCGAAGCTGACCCAAATAGGTGGTCTGCTCCTCCGATTCTCCACCCTCGGTGGCCGGCGGCCGGAGTTTGGCTTCCGCCTCATCGAGGCGGGTATGAACGACCTCCAGCTCCTCGCGCAGCTCTTCCGCCTCGGCCCGGTTCTCTTCCAGCTCCAGCGAAAGGACCCTTTCATTTTCCTGTGCCTGGGTAAGGCGTTCGCGGAGCTGCTGCTGGGCATTCTCCTGCATGTCCATATCGTTGTAATACTTCAGCTTCCAGTTGTCGTTGTCGCTGATGCCGGGGGCCTGCGAAGCGTCTTCGATGCGCAGGCTTTTTCTTGAGTTCCAGAAAAAATGGATGGTGAATCCGAGGATGAGGGCGCCGAGCTCGCAGATGATGATTTCAGGCAGACGGACTGTCAGCTGAAATCCGAGTATCAACATTTCCACGGTATGTAAGCTGTTCATAATGGTTCGGAGCAAAAAATTTTACCAAACTCTTTTTGTTATTAATGCAAATTCAGGTTTAGGGAATGCATCGATAAACAACAAACCGTTTTTCAAGGGAATATAGACGAAGGGAAAGCTGGGTTGGTTGATGACCAGGCGGCGTACAATACAAGATTGCACAAATTACTATTCCTCGTGCATAAATGCAAATCCAATCCCCGGATTTGTCCGATGTAATGTTTTAATTGGCTAATAATCAGTCTCTTACTAAAGTGCCAACCTTTTCGCCGCGGACAACCCTCAGCAAGTTGCCCGGTTTGTTCATGTCGAATACGATGATGGGAAGCTGGTTTTCCATGCACAGGGTGAAGGCGGTCATGTCCATGACACGCAGATTCTGCGAGATACACTCCTGGAAGGTAACCTTTTCGAACTTTTCAGCGGTGGGAACCTTCTCGGGGTCGGCCGTGTAGATGCCGTCAACCCGCGTGCCCTTGAGAATGACTTCGGCATTGATCTCGATCGCGCGGAGCGACCCTGCCGTGTCGGTCGTGAAATAGGGATTGCCGGTGCCGGCGCCGAAGATGACCACCCTACCCTTTTCGACGTGGCGGATGGCGCGGCGGCGGATATAGGGTTCGGCAATCTGCTCCATCTTAATGGCGCTTTGCAGCCGGGTATACACGCCGATCTTTTCGAGGCCGGCCTGCATGGCCATGCCGTTGATGACGGTGGCGAGCATGCCCATGTAGTCGCCGTGTGCACGTTCGATACCCGTTTCCGCTTCGTTCATTCCGCGGTAGATATTGCCGCCGCCGATGACGATCGCGACCTGGACCCCGAGGTCGACGATGCTCTTGATATCTCTTGCATACTGGGCGATCACCTGGTTGTCGAAACCGAAACTCTTGTCGCCCATGAGGGCTTCGCCGGATAGCTTGAGCAGGACGCGTTTGTACTTGGGCACCATGATTCTTGACGGGTTGAGTGAAGGCTGCGTGAAATTAAACAAAAAAAGCCGCCTCAAACCCGAAAAATAGAGGCGGCTTTTTTTCGCAATGTCCCAAAAGCATCGGCTTTTGGGGCAACAGGTGGACCAACCACCTGTTTTTTTATTTAGTTTATCCGAGCTGCACTCTCTTGAACTGGGTCACCTTTGCCGTGCTGTCGACTCCTTTCAGATAGTCGCCTACCGTCTTGGCGCTGTCTTTGACAAAGGCCTGGGCGGTCAGCGTGTTTTCCTTGAAGAAGGCGTTCAGCTTGCCTGCGGCGATCTTGTCGATCATCTCGTCGGGCTTGCCGGCCATTTTAGGATCATTCCTGATCTGCTCGGTGACGATCGCCTTTTCGCGGCTGATGACATCGGCGGGAACGGAATCCGGGTCGACGGCAACCGGGTTCATGGCTGCGATCTGCATCGCGATGTCCCTGCCGGCTTCGAGGACGGCGGGGGTATTCTTCGAAAGGCCCACCAGCACGCCCATCCGGTAGGCGCCATGGATATAAGCCGCAACCGCCTCGGCGTCGATCCGCTCGAAACGGGCTAACTGAATCTTCTCGCCGATCCTGGCCACCTGGTCGTTGATCTTATCGGCAACGGTTGCGCCTTCCAGAGAGCAGGCATTGAGTTCCTCGAGTGATTTCACGTTATTCTTCAACGCAATGTCCGCAATGTTGCGGGCGAAAGCGACGAAATCAGCATTCTTCGCCACGAAGTCGGTTTCGCAGGCAAGCGTGATGATATACCCCGTTTTGTTATCGGAGGTGGTCGTAGCGATAATCACCCCTTCCTTTGCCTCCCGGTCGTTGCGGAGGGCGGCGACCTTCTGACCTTTCTTGCGCAGGTAGTCGATAGCTTTTTCAAAGTCGCCATCGCTTTCCACCAATGCCTTTCGGCAATCCATCATCCCTGCGCCGGTCGTCTGGCGCAACTTATTAATATCTGCTGCGGTGATTGTAGCGGTTGACATATAGTAGCTTTAAATAACTTTTTGTTTATTCAATTGACATTTGATGTCTCGCCGGCGGGCCTGCGGCCCGGCCCTTAGCGGGCGCCGGTTCGACGCGGGCCGGAGTTAGGGATGCGGCGTTTCGGCTGGCTGGTCCCGCGGACCTTTTCGCCACGGCCGCGCGAGGCTTCGCTTTCTGCTTCGGCCTGGATGCGGGCGGCTTTCCGCTCGTTCTCGTCCGTCGATGCGTCCTCCACGTCCTCGTCCTTGGCTGCCTGTCTTTCGGCCAGGCCCTCGGCGATGGCGGCGGCGACATAATTCACGACGATCGCGATCGATTTGGTTGCGTCGTCATTGGAGGGAATGGCGAAATCCACCTTGTTGGGGTCGCAATTGGTATCGACCATCCCGAAGGTGGTGATGCCCAGGCGCCTGGCCTCAGCCAGCGCGATATGCTCATGTCCGATATCGACGATGAAAAGCGCTGCCGGCACGCGACCAAGCTGCGCGATCCCGCCGAGTACCTTTTCCTTTTTGTCCTTTTCGCGGCTGAGGGTCAGGCGCTCCTTTTTTGTAATGCTGTCAAACGTTCCGTCATTGAGCATTTTCTCGATGCTCTGCATTTGCTTGACGCTCTTGCGGACGGTATTGAAATTCGTCAGCATTCCGCCCAACCACCTTTCGGTCACAAAGGGCATATTGACTTTGGCGGCGCATTCGGTCACGATCTCTTTTGCCTGCTTCTTGGTACCGACGAACATCACCTTTTTGCCGCTCTTGGCGATCTGCTTCAGCGCGGAAGCCGCTTCCTGCAAAGCTTCGGTCGTCTTATTCAGGTCGATGATATGGATGCCTTTCTTCTCGGCGAAGATATAAGGCAGCATCTTCGGGTTCCACTTCTTGCGCAGGTGACCAAAATGCACACCGGCCTCGAGAAGTTGCTGTTGCAATGAAGTGTTATTTTCCATTGTCTGTTTTTGATAAGTTAATTGCGAAGGGCGCCATCGGTTCGCGGGGGCGCCTGCGGGGTTGTTAACGTTTACTGAATTGGTAGCTCCTTCTGGCTTTCTTGCGACCGGGCTTCTTCCTTTCCACTGCCCTCGGGTCGCGGTGCAGGAGACCGGCTGCCTTCAGGGCGGGCCGGAATTCGGCGTTCACTTCCAGCAGCGCACGGGCGATACCCAGCTTGGCTGCTTCCGCCTGACCCTTGATCCCGCCGCCCGTGGCGTTGATCTTCACGTCATACTTATCCGCCAGTTCGACCGTCTTCAACGGCAGCTCGACCTGGTTCTGGAGGTAAACGAGGGTGAAATATTGTCTGTAGTCCTTGTCGTTGATGATGATCTTTCCGTCGCCCTTGCTGAGGAACACGCGGGTTACGGCTTCTTTCCGGCGACCAACTGCATTTTTTTGCTTTTCCATTTATCTGAAAGATTAAAATGTTAAGGTTTTGGGTTGCTGGGCGGTATGCGGGTGCTGGGCGCCGGCATACACGAACAATTTTTTGAACATTTTCCGACCCAGGCGATTTTTAGGGAGCATCCCTTTTACGGCTCGTTCGATGACCGCGTCCGGGCGGCGGCGGAGGAGATTCTTGGCGATCTCTTCTTTCTTGCCCCCGGGATACCCGGAGAAATTGATATAGACCTTGTCTTCCAGTTTGTTCCCCGTGAACACCACCTTGTCGGCATTGATCACGACGATAAAGTCGCCGCAATCGACGTGGGGTGTATAATAGGGTTTGTTCTTGCCCCGTAGAATGGCGGCAATTTTGGCACACATGCGACCTACGGTTTGATTAGTACCGTCGACGACATACCAGTCGCGCTTTACGGTAGCCTCGTTCGCGTGTTTGGTGGTGAAATGTAATTTGCTCATTTTCATTCTTTTTTTCGTGAGGCCATTGCTATCCCAATGGCGATAATTAAAGGAGCGCAAAGGTAGCGGTTCCGGTGGTCAAGTTCCAAGAAAAAACGGGAGTATTTTGCGAGGGAGTTTTGTAAATCATTGATTTACAATAAAAATTTTGCCCGGGAAAAATAATGGATGGAAAGTGGGGAGAGAAGCTCGATTTTTTTACCGCTGCCGATTGTTGGCAATTTGCCAACTAGTTCGTAGTTTTGTTCCAAAAGCCATTTCGATAAACGGTACCTTGGCAAGCCTAACCCGGCCAGGACGTGCTTCGCGATTTCCCGCGAGCGAAGATGATAAGGAACAGTCGTGCAAGGTTTGAGATCGTTCACAACACATATCGCTTGATTGCCCAAATACACTATGACGAGAAATTCGTAGAGATCAGATTTATTGGGACGCACTCCGATTACGACAGAATCGATCCAGCGTTAATTTAAACATTGTAAACGACCACGGCAACATGAGTTCGGGTAAGCAAATAAGACAATGGCTACTGATCGACGGTGAAACGGAATATCGCGAAGCAATTGCCCGTTTCGAAGCAATCAGAGAAGCTGCAAAAGGCAGTCCCGAATATCGGGAAATGCTGCTGCTGGTACACCTCATTTCGGTATATGAAGAAAAGCAATGGTCATTGCCCGACGTCGATCCGATTGAAATGATCAAGATCAGAATGGAAGATTTCGGTTATAACGCTGCCGATCTTGCCCGGGAATATGGGGACAAAGGAACGATCAGCAAAGTGCTTAATTACAAGCAGGCACTGTCTCTTACGATGATCCGCAAATTCAGTAAATTGCTGCGAATACCTGTGGGTGCCCTGACAAAGGAGTATTCGCTGCACTGACTTAATTGCCGCGAATTCGCAGTATTTATATTTTACACGCACCGGCGCCCCCGCCTTTGCGGAAGCAATCGATCCCTTTATTTGTAATTGCTAATACTTGATCTGACAGTGTGCTGATTTTGGGCCCGTAAAATCAGCTGTGAATCTAAGAATATTTTAACCACTAAAAAATTTGCTACGATATACCGCCGGAGGCTTC